>Ga0118677_10001563_pt1 | contig 48156 bp, 72 predicted proteins | sample AliMusrvi5mmetaG_FD_86154 | JGI IMG/M metagenome (GOLD analysis project Ga0118677, IMG submission 86154) | reverse complement strand
GAGGAGGCCGGGGATGAGTAGCTTCGAGGAACTTCGCGACCAGTGGATACACGACCATGTGCCGTCAGCCACTCTCAGCCTGCACTATGTCTTCGAGGCAGCAGAGAACCGCATCGCCGCGCTGGAGGCCGAGCTTGAGGACAGCGTGCATCGCGGCTGGGACGGCTTGCTCACCATTCTCACCGACATCTATCCAGCGAGCATCTTCGGCGGCGTGGACGACGACTGGCAGGACGAGACTCGCGACCTTGGGCCACGCCTCGTGACGCTGGCGCGACACCTCGACGCCGAGCGCAAGCGCGCCGAGCAGGCCGAGGCCGAGGTGGAGCGGCTGCGGTGCTGCGGGAACTGCGACAGGTACGACTGGGAGTTCGATGAGATGGTCTGCACGAGCGGACGCTACCAGTCGGAACAACGGCGTCTTGGCATGACGAACTGCGTCGAGCCGGACGACCGCTGCCACTTCACCCCGTCCCGCTGGGCCGAGCGTGGGGAGGGTCTGTGAGAATCCTCGCCCTCGACCTCTCACTCACCGCAACTGGCTGGTGCTGCGACGGCGTCACCGGAGTCATCAAGCCGAAGACTCGCGGCTGGGAGCGCATGAACCAGATCACCAGCGCCATCCTCGACCTCCGCCAGGACGCCGACATCGTCGTGCTGGAGGGCTACAGCTACGGCAGCCAGGGCCGCGCCATCGTGCAGATACACGGCCTCGGTGAGATCGTGAGGTTCAAGCTCTGGAAGGCCGAGGTTCCCTACGCCGACGTGCCGCCCTCGACGCTGAAGAAGTTCGCCACCGGCAAGGGTAACGCTGGCAAGGACGAGATGATCTCCTGCGCGATCAGGAAGTTCGGCTTCGAGGGAGCCGACAATAACGAGGCCGACGCCTACCTGCTCTGGCAGATGGCGCAGGACTTCTACTGCGGAGGGACCACGCTCACCCAATACCAGATGGACGCGCTCGCCAAGGTCGAGTGGCCCGAGGTCGGGGTCGCCGCGTGAACCCACTCCTCGACCCCACCTTCCCAGACATCCTCATCAATCACCTAATCCGCAACCCGCTGGTCTGGGTCAAGCCGCGCGAGATATGGGAGGACGACGGCGACGGCCTGCTCAAGGATGCGGCGCATGAGGTGGTTGACTGGGGCCGACGCTGCGGACTCGTCATCGACGGCGACCGGGCGCACGGATATCGCTACTCAGGCTGGTCGGCAGATCAGGCCCGCTACCAGCGGCGAGCGGGAGTCGCGTGGCCACCGACGGCGTTGCAGTTGACGATGGAGGAGGAGTCGGCGTAACGTACGGCCCATGAAGCTCTACATCGAGCGCCGCCAAGGAAAGACCGGCGTGACATGGCAGGGGACCATCTACCTGAGCAAACAGGAAGGTGGTCCCCGTCGCGTCCCGCTCGGCACGTTCGCCAAGAAGGGCGACCTCCAGCCGGCGGCCGACGTGGAGATGGACCGCCTGCGGCTGAACCTCGGCATCGCCGCACCGGACATGACCGTGGCGCAGTTGCTTGACCGCTGGATGAAGCTCTACGCCGCAGACAGCGTGCGCCCCAAGACGCTGCATCGCTACCGGGAACTGGCAGACCTGCACATCGTCCCCGTATTAGGCCAAATGCGGGCCGCTGAGACACCTAGCAGCGCCGTAAGCGAGTGGCAGGCGTCGATGCTCGCCGGGGACGTGGGACGCGCTCTAAGGCCATCTACTGTGCGTCAGGCGAGGTATGTGCTCAACGGAGCCTACAAGTGGGCGATTCGTCAGGACTTGCTCGCCACCAATCCGGTTGATCGCGTCAAGCCGCCGGCACTGAAGACGCTGCCGATGCAGCCACCGGACATCGCGAAGGTGTGGAAGGTGGTCGAGGCGTCACGCGGGACATGGCTCTACCGTCCCGCCATGCTGTTGGCGGCAACCGGGACGCGACGCGGTGAGGCGCTGGCACTGCGCTGGCAGGATGTGGACTTGCGGAAACGAGAGGCCCGGATTTTCCGCACGCTCTCGTCGGCGCATCCAAACGCTGTCTTCTTGCGTCCGAAGACAAAGGCTGGTGAGCGCACCATCGCCCTGCCGAGGTTCCTGGTCGAGGAGATGAAGGAGTGGCGCGGCGATGCCCCGGACGACACCTTCATCTGCTGCCACGAGGATGGCTCTCCACTCGACCCCGACGCCGTGAGCCACGCCTTCTACGCCATGCTGCGGCGCAAGAAGATCGAGCCGATGCGCCTGCACGACTTCAGGCACGCGGTGGCGACGCAGATGCTGCAGTCAGGCATCCGTCCTGACGCCGTCGCCGCCCACCTCGGCCACGCCGGCATCGTCGTGACGATCAGCGTCTACGGCCATCTGCTCACCCAGGCGCAGCACGAGGCCGTCTCGGCGTTCGATGACCTGATGACCCGCTCGCGCTGAAAGCTGGACGCTCGCCCTTTCCGCAATCTTTCCGCAAATGGTGGTGCCGGAGACAGGGATCGAACCTGCACGGGCCGAAGCCCTGCGGATTTTAAGTCCGCATCAAGCGTGGATGAGATGTGTGCTGGTGTCACGAGAAGTGACGATTCGAGCCTAGAACGAGGAAGCCGCCAGCCCTGCGATCCGGTTCGGTGCAGGGCTGGCGGCGAGATGCTTTCAGCATCTTTCCGCAGATGGGCAACGGCCTAGGCTATCTCCTCCTCCCAGATGGCCGCACACACGGCGTGTCCATCGATGCAGGACGCAGCGAACACCGCCAGCCACTGCCCGGCGGGAAGCACGAGCGTGGGCTGTACCGCTTCCTTTGCGGCGTTGATGTGAGAGAAGATCGCCTCTCCCCCCGCTCCGACTTGAAACTGGTCGGCGTGACAGTAGATTTCTCCATCGGGGGAGAGGTCGCGACTCACCTTCGCGCACCAGTAGTACGCTCCGTAGTTGACCGAGTTCTCGTTCAATGTCTTCCTCCTACGCTCTCGGGTGAGCGCCGTCGTAGACGCCCTTCATGTGCGCCGCGCTGACGTGCGTGTACACCTGCGTCGTGTTGATGCTCGCGTGACCCAGCAGTTCTTGGATTACGCGAAGGTCGGCCCCCGCCTCAAGAAGATGGCTTGCGCAGGCGTGCCGCAGCATATGAGGGTGAACCTCACATCCGATGGCCCTGCCATACATCCCCACGATCCTCCGCACGTCGTTGGTGCAGAGCGGGTTGCCGGCGACCGTCACGAGGATGGTGTCGCTGACGTGCGGCTGCGAGCGGATCGCCTCGACCGTCTCGTCCAGCAGCGGCACCATGCGGGTCTTGCCGCCCTTCCCGCGCACTAGCAGCAGGCCGTCCTTCACGTCGTCCCAGCGCAGGCCCACGACCTCGGCGTTCCGCAAGCCGCAGTCGTAGAGCAGCTGCAGGATCAGGTGGTCGCGGCCGGCAGGGTGGTCGCCGATGGGGTGGTCCCTCGCCACGTCGAGCAGCGCCTCGGCCTGTGCCGGCGTGATGACGTGCGGCAGGGTCTTGCGCTGCTGCGGCACGATCACGCTGCGGTAGATGTCACGCTCAAGTCGGCCGTCCTCGGCGGCCCAGCGCAGGAAGCTCCGCAGCGTCGTCGCCTTGCGCGCCGCCGTGCTGCTGGCATAGCCCTGCTTGCCGATGAACTTGGCGTACTCGTGAAGGTCGTCGTTGCCCAGGTCGAGCAGGTTGGCCCGGCGACGCTTCGCCCACACGGTAAACTGCGCCAGATCGGCACGGTAGGCGCGCACAGTCTGCTCCGACGCGCGCCGGTGCTCGAGGTCGGTCAGGAACGCGGCGACGGCAGCCGCGCCGCGCCGGAATTCGGAACGGATTTCCGTCCCCCTCGAATGGACGCGGTTCGTCATGACTCCTCCCTCATGGCGTCGATGGCGGCGGCCGGGATCACCCAGCGCCGACCTTGCCGCGCGGCGTCGAGCTTGCTGGCGCGCGCCCAGCGCATCACGGTGACGGGCAGCACGCCGAGCTTGCCGGCAGCCTGCGTCGCCGTCAGCATCTCGCTGCTCTCTGACTTGATGCGGGCCACCTCGGTCGCAGGGATGCGCCAACGGCCTCCCGGCGTCCTGTAGCAGTCGATGCGGCCCTCGCTGCACCATGTGGCCGCCGTGCGTCTGCCGATGCCCAGAACGGCCGCAAACTCGCCGCTGGTCATGTCCTCACACATCGGCCTGCTCCTCGCCTTCCAGCGCCAGCGCCAGCATCTCGCGGTTGCCCGTCTCGCGCAGCCGCTGCGTGGCGATCTTCCATGCCGACGGCCAACGCTCGCGCACGGCCGCCCAGTGGTTGATGAGCGCCTCGTTCACGTCGCAGCCGGTTGCTGTGACCTGCGTGGCCGACGCTTCCATCACACTCTTGATGACGCCATCTGCGTCTGCTGCCTGCTTCTTCGGTAGAGTGGTCACCTCGCTCCCCTCACTAGTGATGGGGGCGGCCCCAGATAAGATGGGGACGCCTTGGTCATCTACTGCCGATGGCCGCTCGTGGCGGCCCTCGGCAGTGTCTGTGGCGCGTCTTCAGCGCGCCGGCGGCTCCGTACCCTCTGGAGGGTTGAAGCAGTCGTGGCAGCGCCTCTCGCCGTTGAGCGTCTCCACGTCCTCGGTGCCGCCGCAGAAGTCGCAGCGCGTGCCGGGCGTCGCCTGCGACCAGTAGCCGGTGACGGCCGGGCGCGTCCATGCCTTGCGGCCCATCACCGCGTCCTGCTCGGCGCGCGTGCGGGCGTCGCGGGCGTCGATGCGCTCGTGCATGACGGCAGCGGCGTCGTCGTAGCTGTCGGCAGGGTCGATGCCCAGCGTCTGCTGGAAGACGCGCTTGGCGGCGTAGGCAGTCGGCTCGTTCAGGCCGCGATCCATCTGCACGGTGTCCCAGTCGAGTCCGACGAGGTCGAGCGTCTCGGGCCGCTGCGTGCCGTCCATGACGAGCAGCGCCTGCGCGAGGTCGTCCGCGAAGCAGTAGATGTCGCTGGTGAGGTTGAGGTAGGTGCGCTCGTTCATGTCGAATCCCTTCCGTTGAAGTACAGTGGCGGTTCCTTGTGTGCAGTATGACTGTCGCATCGGATAGATGCAAGAGCAATTTGATTCGGCGATCCGCTGCTGCCGGAATTCGGAACGGATTTCGGAACCCCTCGAATGGCTGCTCGAATGGAATCGGCCGAGGTCGACGTCCGCCTGGACGAACGTGTGTTCGTACGAACGTCTGTTCGGTCGTCCGCTGTCGCGATACGCTCGCGATATATCGGTGAGTCTCGCGCCGGCGCTCCTGGTATCGCTCGCCGCGCGCGTCGCATCGGTCGCCGCAGGGTCGCCGCGCAGGGCCGAGCGTGCGTCACCCTGCAGGCACGCATGGTCGCCGCGCGCCACGTCTTGACTACCTCGCCGCGCGCCACGTCGGACGCGCGCAGGGTCGCCGCAGGCGGTCGGCAATGGGTCGCGCGGCGAGGCTTGCGGGAGTACATCCCGCGAGGCCTGCGGCGACCCTATCGCGCGCGGTGTCGGCATTCGGCCAACCCTTCGCCTTGTTTCCCGTTTCTGCCGTTTCGGCGTCATCGGCCGCGCGTTGCGCGCAGGACGGGGTGAGGCCTCACGCGCGCCACGTCGGCCGCGCGTGAGGCCTCATGTGTCAGTGGATCGGGTACAGGACCACGCTTACGCGAGGATTCCAACACGCGCGGCAATGGCCACAATTGCCGCGCGTGCCGCAAGAGCACACGACCGCGCCGCGCGGGGCCACTGCGTCGCGCTGGACTCCCGACCACACTTCACCACTGGCATCGGCGCGCGCGATGGCGTCGACGTGGTCCGCGCTAAAGAAGTCCACGCGACGCGCGCTGTATCGAACAATGAGGTTCGCTGGCACGCGACCCAGCGCGGCGAGCTTGCGCCACAGCGAGTGTTCTTGTGTCGGCAGCCAGAACGTGACGTCTGGACAGCGCTCGACAACGGCGATAATGAGGCTCGCATACTCGGCCCTGTAGACGTCTCCTGTATCGTGGAAGCGGAACAGGCGGAATCCGTGCGCTAGGACCGAATCGGCGAACGCATTGATCCATGCGTTCCACGCGATCGAGCCTTCTCCAGCGTCACACGCGGACTCGAGCGCCCGCAGTCGGGTATCCTGCGCATGCTTGACGTTGCGGCAGCCGTAGCGTCCCTTGACCCCGTAGCACGCGGCGCACGGACTTGCGGAATTCTCGGCGAGCTTGCTACCCGTCGGGCAGGTGACGCGCGCAGGCAATCCCCATGCGCCAGCGAACCGCACGCCGTTGATCGCGAATTTGTCCGGCTCGCTCAACAGTCCGCCGCAAGCCTCGCGCATAGCTCTGTCCGTTCCCGCGATTGTGAGATTTCTGAGCATTGCGTTCCCTTCCGGTAGTGTGGCGGTTCCTTAACCGCCAAAAGGCCTGCCGGCCTTTTGGCGTGATATGTGGCGCGCGTCAATCGGCGAGCATGGAGGACACGCGCGTCTCGCATGCTTCCCACTCATTCGCGCCGTGCTTTTCCGCAATGCGCGCTGCGAGGATTGCGCCGCGCCGTGTCTTGTACTGCCGCCGTGCTATCACGTTTCGCGCCTCGTCCCACGTCGTGAGCGTCCACGACGTTTGCGCGAGGATTGCCGCGCGAGCCGCCGCGCGACCTTCGGCAGCTTTCACGGCGCGCAGGCTCGCATTTCGTTCGTATTCTGACTCGGCATCGGCGAAGCATTTACGCTGCCGCGCGCGGAATTCCGACAGTCCGTCGCGAGGTTCGTCTATATCCGCCATGCTCGCCGCGATTGCGGCCGTGCGGCACGGCGTCGCGACCGCGCCGTTTAGCGCGTCGCTGTATGTGTCAGTCTTGACCACGTCAACCCTGCCGCAAGTAAACGTGCGCCGTCCGCGCAGGTTCGTTACGAGCCGCGCGCCACACTCTGGACACATAGTCTGTGGATCAAAGTCGGACACTGCTACTTCCCTTCCGTCGATTGGCGATTCCCTTGCGGGTGACTCTAGTACAGTGTTCGGCACATTGCAAGACATCCTTTAGACGCGCGCCCGCGCACGCGCGTTACTCTTAAGTACTTATAGGGATTCATCGTACCCTTAGTGCGTGTGTTGCCTTGTGTTGCGTGTGAGAGAGACCTAGTGCCGCGCCGCCAAACCGACTCGAAAAGGAACGACGACAGAACGGCGATCCGCGAGGGCGCGCCGTTCCCTTGTACAAGGTACAAGGCGACGCGTGCATCAACCCTGTATGGATGGATGCATACACGCGCGCCGTCGTCGATCGACGTCCGCGAGCGCTCGTCCTAGCCTCGAGCTTGGCATAATGGCCGTTATCACACGCTGTCCGTCGTCGTCGATCGGCGCCTCGTGGCCCATGCCCGGCCTCCAAACGCAGTAGGCCGCCGGCCCCGCCGGGACTCGCTCCGGTCCCAAGATATCCCAAGCCCACTCCAGCCCCATGCCCCGCCTTCTCGCGGATCGCACCCTTGAGGCCGCAGGAGTCCCGCCCTAACTTCCCGCAGGCTGCTCCCTGAGTCTTCCGTAGGCTGTCGGCATGGATCAACTCGCCCACGACTTCATCGAGGTCGCCGTCGCCCGCAAGGCTGCTCAGGCCGGCCTCTCGCTGTCCACTGCCCGTCTGGAGCGGATCACGCAGCACGTCCTCGACGCACTCGACGGCCGCCGGCGCACCATCGCTCGTGAGTACCCGTATGGACCGGAGGACGCGGCATGAGCGAGCGCCTCGACCTGACGCCCTGGATGAAAGAGTTCCACATCACGGCCGATCTCCGTCCTGGCCCTGAGTCCCACGGCTGGGAGACGTGGCATGACAGCGGTGGTCGCACGTTAGAACTGAAGTTGAGCGGGGAGAACCTCCCTCGCATCGACTGCTTGGCGTCTTCGCGCGCCTTCGAGTTGGTCGCCGGGAACACGCACTACGCCTTCGACGCCTACATCACCAGCGTGAACACCGGCATCGGCAAGGACGGACTGCCTGAGACGATTCTCGAACTCCGCGCTGTCGGCAGCATGAACGTGGTGGAGAGGCCCGAGAAGAACTTCGTGGCATACGCCTACGCCAGCGCCGGCCGCCGCTTCGGCAAGACCCAGCAGATGCGCGACCACCTCGGCCGCTTCCAGAAGAAGCCGACCACCGGCGGCTATCTCGAACAGGCCATGCAGCGCGCCGACGACTACGGAGCCTCCCTCGACAAGATCAAGAAGCTCACCGGCCCCGGCGTCGCCTACACCGTTGCGGACGAGATGGCGCGTTGGGAGAAGGCGTATCCGCTGAACGACGACGGCTCCCTGGCCGCCAGCACGGTCGGCCACGTCAGCTGCAAGACCACGCCCATCACCTACGAGGCGATCAAGGCCGCCTACGACAAGCTCAACGAGAGAGAGGACGCCCGCATGGCGACGTATAGCACCCTCGACTTCCCCTTCGACAAGGCCTTCAAGGCCATCCTCAAGGAGACATCCGTGAACGAGTCCTGCCCGATCTGCGGTGCACCGCGCGTCGCCCACGAGACGTACCAGCGCCTCACCAAGAAGGGCGTCAGCAAGACCTACGAGCAGCACATCTACGAGTGCGGCACCGTGAAGTTCAGCGGCGACGTGCCGAAGAACCACTACGGATCGCGCGTCGAGATCGCCTGCGCCAGCATTGACTGACGTGAGCGGTCGACGCGCCAAGCAGCTGCGATATGCGGCTCGCAAGATGGTCACGGGCTTCTCGGGTCGCGGAAAGGTCAGAACGCCGCGTATGGCCCCCTGTGTGGCCCTGCTGGGCTGGTCTGACGATGCTCGGAGAGTGCGGCTCAACCATGACCGCGAGTACGAGCGCAGGGTCCGTCAGTTGGCCGCCGGGATGATCGCATGAAGCGCATCTACGACATCACCCTTGAGGTCGAGATGTCCGAGAAGCAGTTTGACCGCCTCTGGACCGCCGGGGACCGCGCCGAGCAAGACGGGAAGATCCAGCCGACGTGGGTGGCGGCCAAGGCATACCTGCGCTACCTGAGGCGTCACCACGGCGTCAGGGCCAAGCTCCTGCGCTGGACCCTCTGCCGCAACGCTGATGACTTGAAGCGGAGGGGACCGTGATCGTCTTCCCTGTCGACCGCGTCGCGCCCATCCTGGCCGGCGAGCAGACCTGCTTCAAGCTCGGCCACCACGAGCGCGTCACGGTCGGCCAGACCTACCCCGCCGGCACGTCGATCTTCGACCCCGGCTCCATCTTCACCACCATCACCATCACGGCGGTCCACGCCTACGACGGCAGCCGGTATGCGGACTTCGAGATTGCGAGCCTGTGTTGACGCGCCTCTTCCTCGCCTTCGTCGTCGGCTATCTGGCGCACATGATCCTAATGTACCGCTGGCTGCGTCGCCTCGGGTTCGATTCCCTGACGCAACTCGAGGACGACCTGTCCGACCTGTCCGACATCTGCGGCTCGCTGCTTGCCGAGCGGTCGCAGGAGTCGGAGAAGCCTGCCTATCGCATCCGCCATCGGGACATGAACTGAGTGCCGGATGCCACCGATAACACCTGCCAGGGCTGTGGCTGCGGGCTAGCCCACGACCATACGGGCGCACACTGGTGTAGTCCATGTGCGCGCTCGCGGAGAGACTACAATCCGCGCCACGACCCCGGCTTCGTAGACCAGCTGGCCGCGTTCTTCACCGAGCATCCCGGCCAGCTGGTCTTCCCTATGGATGCGCTCTGCGTCCACCCGCTCTACCGCTACGCCGTGAAGGATGGCGTCCGCGCGCTCCGCAAACAGCGCGGGATGTGCATCACCGGACGCGAGCGGCGCGGCGGCTATACGTATCATCCTGAAGGATGCCCCAGCACTTGAGGCGGTAGCCGTCAGCCTGTGGGAGACGTTGTGAATCGAAATCCCACAAAGAAGGTTCCCTGATGCCTCGCAAGCCCACTGAAGCGGACCCGGCCGTGTTCGAGGTCGCCGGCGCTGCCTTCATGCCTCAGATCGAACTCGCCGCCTTCCTCGGCGTATCCCAGGCCACCGTCTCGCGGATGATGGCGAAGCCTGAGTACCGGATCGCCTACGACCGGGGCATGGCCGCCAAGAAGCTCGCCCTGCGACAGAAGCAGATCGAGCGGGCGCTGGACGGTTCCGACACCGCCCTCATCTGGGTCGGCAAGAACATCCTCGGGCAGGCCGACAAGGCCGAGACGAAGATCGACCAGACGACCAAGACGGTGACCAAGTACGAGGCCGTGTGGGGCAAGGAAGAGGAAGCCTGTTGAGTCCTCGCGGCGGCGCTCGCACACCGGACATCGACGTTCGCCGGGTCCGTCTCCAGCTGTACCAGCCGCACTCGGGCCAGCAGCAACTCCATGCGTCCACGGCCCGCTTCCGCTGTGCTTGCTGCGGCCGGCGCTGGGGCAAGACGATGGCCGCCGTCAACGAGATCGCGAAGTATGGCTGGGAGCATGGGGAGATGGACCCGCCGTCCTGGTGGGTGGCTCCGACCTATCGGCAGGCGCTGAAGGCGTTCACCACGGTGATCACGCAGCTGAAGACCGCCGTGAAGAAGTCGAACGCCAGCCAGGGCGGCATGAAGGTGATCTGGAAGAGCGGAGCGGTCACCAACTTCGTCAGCGCCGAGCGGTACGACAACCTGCGAGGAGAGGGCGTCGGCTTCATGGTCGTGGACGAGGCCGCCTTCATCGAGGCAGAGGCGTGGACGAAGGTGCTGCGGCCGATGCTCTCGGACACGATGGGCCGGGCGTTGTTGATCGGCACGCCCAAGGGCAAGAACTGGTTCTACCAGATGTGGACGCGCGGCGACGACCCCGAGCAGAAGGAGTACGAGAACTTCAGCTTCCCTACGGGAAGCTCTCCCTACATCGCGGACTCCGAGGTCGAGGAAGCGCGCAACACGCTGCCGGCCGACGTGTTCGCCCAGGAGTACCTCGCGGACTTTCTCGATGAGGCCGCCGGCGTCTTCCGAGGAGTGCAGAAGTGCGTCAACCCCGATCTGCACGCCGACGAGAAGGAGCCGACCGTCTACGAGCATCCGCAGTCTGGCCACAAGTACGTCATCGGCTTCGACGCCGCCAAGCACGTCGACTACTCAGTGGTCTTCGTCATCGACACCGACTGCGCCTACGAGAACCGGATACGCAACCGCGTGGTCTTTATGCAGCGCACCACCGGCATGGACTGGCCGTCTCAGGTCGAGATGGTCAAGGCCATCGTGCAGCGGTATCGCGGCTACGTGCTGCTCGACTCCACCGGCCTCGGCGACGTGATGTACGACCACCTTCTGATGGCCGGCATCCCGGCCTACCCCTATCACTTCACCAACGTGTCGAAGCAGCAACTCATCCAGAACCTCGCCGTCGACATCCAGAACGGCGACATCGAGTACCCCGACATCCCGGTGATGATCCACGAGCTTGAGGCCTACCAGTACAACATCGGCCCCACTGGTACCGTGCGCTACGGGGCACCAGACGGGATGCACGACGACTGCGTGATCGGGCTGGCGCTGGCGGAATGGGCGGCGCGGCACCCGGTCTGGAACCAGAACGCTGAACTATACATGGACGAGGACGAGAGCCAGTACGAGATATCACCGATCTGAAGGATGCCCCAGCGGCGTCAAGCCCATCAAGGAAGGTTGCTACCGTGGGGATCATCTCAGCCATACGCGGCACCGCCGCCAAGCCCGTCGACGACATCGACGCCTACGAAGCTGCCAAGGCGCAGATACACGACCTCGCCTCGGCGGCGATGCAGGCGGCCACCCGAGGCGACAGCATGGAAGAGGCGATTGCCGAGCTAGAACTCGCCATCGAGGATCGTGGCTGGAAGCAACTGCAGGGTCTCCCGTCCGACTTCCAGTTCAGCCGTGGCTCCCTCGACAACATCATCCGCATGAGCAGGCTCTATTACCTCAAGAACCCGCTCATCAAGCGCGCCGTCGACCTCCAGACGTACTACGTCTGGGGGCAGGGCGTGACAATACGCGGAGAGTCGGCGCTGGATGAGGTCGTGCAAAACTTCGTCCTCGACCAGTCCAATCAGAGCACCATCACTGGCCACCAGGCGATGATGAGGAACGAGCGCACCCTGGCCATTGACGGCAACCTCTTCCTCGACTTCTTCACCGATCCGGCGACCGGACGCGTCCAAACGCGCACCATCTGCGTGGATGAGGTTCGCTCTATCGTCCGCAACCCCGACGACTTCAACGACGTGTGGTTCTACGAGCGTCGCTGGAACCGCAACGACCTTGACCCTCAGAGCGGCGTCAGAAGCATCACGCCTATGGTCGCTTACTACCCCGACTGGCGCTATGCCCGGCGTATCAAGATCGAGGACGCCAAGAACTTCGCTGACGGCTCGGCCGCCGAGGACATGAGGATGCAGACCTTCGCCGGCCAGCGCATCGCCTGGGAGTCTCCGGTGATGCACATCAAGACGGGCAGCACCGCCGAGATGGACTTTGGCGTCCCCGAAGTCTACGCCGCCCTCGACTGGGCGCGTGCCTACCGTGAGGCGCTCGAGGACTACAAGAAGATCGTCAAGAGTCTCTCTAAGTGGGCGTGGAACCTGAAGACCGGCGGCAACCGAGCGATGGTCGACGCGGCAGTTACCAAGCTCAACACCACGCTCGGAAGCGTGTCCAACGGCTACTACGACGAGACCAACCCGGCCCCGGTCGGAGGGTCCGTCTTCGTGAGTGGCGGCGCTACCGACCTGAGTGCCATCGACGTGTCCAATGCCGTGGTCGACCCCGAGGGCTTCCGCCGCTTGATGATGATGGCCTGCTCCGCGCTCGGCATCCCCGAGAGCTTCATGGGCGACGCGGCCGTTGGTGCGGCGGCTACCGCCAAGACGCTGGACCGGCCGACTGAACTCAAGTATCGCGACCGCCAGACGCTGTGGCGCGACGTGTTCGCGGATGTGCTGCTGATCGCAGTAGAGGCAGCCGCCAAGGCTGCCGGCAATGACCTCGTCCATTCCGACGGCGTCCACCCCGGCAGCGACCGCCTGAAGCTCGTGGGCGAGGGTGGCGAGGTTCTCGACGGCTTCGTCTCCATCGACTTCCCGTCGATCCTGCAGCGCGACGTGCAGGAGCAAGTACAGGCGCTCGTGACTGGAGCCACTCTTAACGGCCAGCCGCTGCAGTTGATGAACGACGGCCCCACCCTAACCCGCGTGTTCGCCACGGCGCTCGGCCTCGATGACGTGGACGACATCGTGCAGTTGTTCTACCCGGCCGATGGCACCAAGCCGCAGGCCAAGCCGCTTCCGCCCCTGCAGAAGATGCAGTTGGGGCCAGATGTTATGCACTCGGGCGGCAGTCAGGAAGACGGCAACTCTACTCCAGCGCCCAATGAGCGGGCGAAGACCGGCAACGCGCCGTCGCCTGCTACTCCCCCGGCCGGCGACGGCGCAGCTGGGCACTCCGAGGCCGCCCTGGCGCGCGCCTTGACAGAACTCACGACCGTTCTCGTCACCAAGGAGACGACATGACCGCGATCAGCACCTCCAACCTCCTGTGGTACCTCTCAGGCGGCGCAGGCAACTCGAACCCCGTGGCCTCACTCGGCGGCGTCATCTCGTCCACGCAGTGGTCTACCGCCACGGCGCTGGACGACCTCTTCCCTGACGTGACCGGCGCGCAGGCGGCATCGGGCATCACCCAGTACCTCTGCCTGTACTTCAAGAACACCGATCCCAACGTCAACGGCCTCATCGCCGCCGGCGTCTACTTCCTCACCCAGGTGATGCCGACCGACGCCAACGACAAGATCGCCGTCGCTCTCGGAACGAGCGCCAAGAACGCCACCGAGCAGACCATCGGCACGATCACCACGGCTCCCTCGGGCGTCTCGTGGATAGACGCCTCGACCGCCGTCAGCATGGCGACCGGCGCGCAGCTGCCGACGCCGATGGTGCAGAACGACACGCAGGCCGTCTGGTTCCGTCGCACCATCGGTGCCGGCGCTGCCGCCTCGGGTGCTGTCTACACCGCCAGCGCCGTCTCGACCACCGGCTCGCCGGCGACCGTCACCTGCGGCGCGAACATCCCCACCGGCACGACCGTGACTCTCGCGGGCTTCACGACCACGCCGACCAGCGTCAACGGCACCTGGACCGCGACCAACGTCAGCGGCACCCAGTTCAGCATCGTGGCGAACGTCACGACCGACACGACAAACGGCACCGTCACCGTCCCGAGCGGCTGCTTCATCGCGGTCGGCGGCGACACGACGGGCTGATCATGGCGACCGGCAACAACTACCTCAGAAGCGCCGACAGCACGAAGGCATACCGCGTCGCGTGGTCGAGCGGCAGCGGCAAGACGATCATCACGGGATGCTTCTGCACCGGCAACGGCGTGACGCTCCCCGGCGGCGACGTGGTCGCTGCGGTCGACGTTCCGGTGAAGACCGAGGACGTGCTGGTCGACTCCGCCACCAGCGCCGTCGTCGCCTCGACGGTGGCTGAGTACCGGGCCGTGGCGACGACCGTCGAGACTGCGCTGGCGACGGCCATCGTCGCCGGCTATGCGACCAGCTGGAGCTAACCGATGGCAGACGGATCACTCAGGACGCCCGGCAGTGGCGAGACTATCGCGACCGATGAGGTCGTAGACGGCACCCTCGGCACCGTCAAGGTGCAGTACGTCAAGCTCATGGACGGCACCCTCGACGGGACCACCAAGTCGCTGATCGACACCAACGGCCTCAAGGTCGCCGTCAGCAACTCCAGCATCGCTGGGACCGCAGGCAGCGCCAACGCAGGCGTTCTCTCGGTGCAGGGCATCGCCTCGATGACGCCGGTCCTCATGCAGGGCCAGCAGTCGGCGCTGCAGACCGGCAACATCACCTCGGCGTCCTCGACCATCGGTCCCTACGTGGCTTCCAACTACAACATCGCCACGGTCACCGTCCACGGCACCTACGCGGGCGTGAACTTCGGCTTCTGGGGATCGGACGATGGCGGCACGACGTGGTATCCGCTGCAGGGAGTGAGGACTGACTCGTTCTACGCTGAGTCCACCAGCGGCGTCCTCACCGCCAACACCAGCCGCGCCTGGGACATCCCCGTGGGCGCGTTCACGCACTTCAAGGTCGTCTCGACGGCGTGGACGAGCGGCACGGCGGTGATCGGCGTAGGGATGCAGTCGATGCCCTACGAGCCGTCGCCAACCGTTGGCCTCGCCTCCATCGCCGGCACCACTCCAGACGTGAACACCGGCGCGGCCTCGGCAGGAACGCTCAGGACCGTGCTGGCGACCCGTCACGAGGCCGCCGCGACGCCCGTCGCCGTGCGGCCCACCGTGGACGGCACGAACTTCGCGCCGGCCGGGACGGGCGCTGACGGCGCGACGGTCCCGAGGATCACGCTGTCGACGCGCCACGAGACGGTGAGCACTCCGCTCTACGTCAGGCACACCGTGGACGGCTCTTCGGCTGCGGCTGGCGGTACTGGAGCTGACGGCGCGACCGTGCCGCGCGTGACGCTCTCAACGCGGCATGAGGCCGCCTCGACTCCAGTCGCCATCCGCATCAGCGCAGACGGCACGAACTTCAACGCCGCCGGCTATCCGCTCACCATTCAGGCCATCCCCGGCACCGCCGCCGCCAACGCCTGCAGTATCTTCCAGCCCGCCTCGGGCAACATCGTCGCGGGCGTCGTCAAGGCCAGCGCGGGCAGCGTCTACGGGTTCAGCATCATGAACAACGTCGCGGCCGTGACGTGGATCCAGTTCTTCAACTCCACCTCGACGCCGACCCTCGGCACCTCCGTCGTCTGGGCCGTTCCGGTCCCCGGTGGCGCTGGCACCGGACTGCTCATCCTTATGCCGGGCGACTTCGCCATCGCCAACTTCACCACGGGCATCGCCTGGGGGGCGGCGACAGCAATCGGCGGCTCCTCCGCGCCCGCTACCGCGCCGCAGGGCGTTTGCTTCTACAAGTAGGCCAGCGTGGCGACCTTTGGCGACACCAGCATTGAGGCAGCGTTCGACAGCGGGGACGCCGATGCGAAAGTGGCTTCGAAGTACACCCTCGCAGTCTCGGCGACGGTGACGAAGCTCACTGCCTACCTGAACAACCAGTACAGCGGCCACGTCGCCTGCTACGGCAAGGCCATCATCTACGACGGCGCGGGATCGTACCCGGTCAATCTGAAGGCGGCTGGAGCGACGACGGCCATCGCGGACAACAAGGCGAATGGTTGGGTGGACTTCGTCTTCGGGACTGGAGTCGCGTTGAACCCTGGGTCGTGGTGGCTCGGCCTGCACCTGGACGCCAACGCGGTAGGCGTGCAGCCCAACTGGAGCGCCTCTGGCGGTGCGAGTTCCTTCGCGAACGACACGTACTCTGACGGTACAGCGGCGACGTGGGGCAGCACCAACACCGGCGTCCACAACACCGCCATCTACGCCACCTATACGGTTCCTGCCGATCTCACACCGCTGATCGCCTTCGGACGCTGCTAGATGACGCTGCTGCTGCTGCTCGACCAGACGGCCGGCGGCTACACCGTCATCACCATGACCATGCCGACGACGTGGCGCGTGCGCGTCTCGCTGGCCGTCACGATGCCGCTGACCTGGAAGTCGCGGATTGTGCTGCTCCTGCCAATGCCGGCCACATGGAAGTCACGCGCGACCCTCACGCTGACGACGCCCATGACGTGGCGCGCTCGCGCGGCGCTGCTAGTGACCAAGCCGGCGTCCTGGTTCTCCCGCACGGCGCTCGTGACAACGAAGCCGGCGACGTGGTTCACGCGGGCGGCGCTCGCGGTCGTGTCGCGGCCGGTGTCGTGGTTCACCCGCGCCGCCCTGGCTGCCACGCGGCCAGTGACGTGGACCGTCTACAACCTCGCCGTCATCACTATCTACAGCCCGGTGTCGTGGATCGTTCGCAACGCCCGGCTGGTCGCTGCTCCCACGACGTGGAAGGCGCGCGCGGCGCTCACCCTCTCCAAGCCTGCGTCATGGACGGTGCGCGCCGCCCGCCTCGTCATCAGCCCGGCGACGTGGCGATCCCGCGCGGCGCTTCTCGTCGCGAGCGCCAACACATGGAAGGTCCGCAACGTCGTCACCGCGAACAAGCCGGCGACGTGGCTCACCCGCAACTTGCTCAGTACGGTGAGCAAACCGATGACGTGGTTCACGCGGACGGCGCTCGCGGTCGTCGCCCGGCCGACGACGTGGGTCGTGGCCGTGAGCCTCACCGTGTTGAACACCTACAACGCCGTGACGTGGAAGGTCCGCAACGTCGCCACAGCGGCCTCTCCTGCGTCTTGGAAGGTGCGGGCGGCTCTCACCGCCAGCAGGCCGGTTTCGTGGTTCACGCGGGCTGCATTGGCCGTGGTCGCCAAGCCGTCGACATGGCGCACGCGCGCAGCCCTGCTGGTCGGCTCTCCGACGACGTGGAAGACGCGCATCATTGCCACCGCGTCGCGGCCGTCGTCGTGGCTCGTGCGCTCGGTGCTGACGGCGCGCTACCCGGCTACGTGGCGCACCAGGGCGGCGCTGGCCGTGGTCAGCGCCGCGACGACGTGGCGTGTGCGCTCACAGATCGTCCTCGCCAAGGCCGCCAGCTGGAAGACCCGCGTCATCACGACGCTGCTGTCCCCGGTCACATGGCTCCTCACGTCACTACGCGGCCCGCGCATCGTCGTCACCGCCGGGCCGATCTACACGCGGTGGTCCGGCGGCGAGATCAAGACGCGCTGGGTCGCTGGTGATCTTCACGGCCACTGGTCTGCCGGCGAGCTTCATGCCCGCTGGTCTGCGGGCGACCTGACAACGCACTGGGCCGCTGGCCCTCTCAACACTGGAGGAACGCCATGAGCGTCCTAGAGATGGTGTACGGAGACGTGAAGTACATCTACAGCGACTGCACGGTCACTAAGGCCGGCGTCGCCTACGATCCCACCACCGACGTGGTGAAGTGGGCATTCCTGCCGGTCGGCTCTCCGCTCTCTGGAGCGACATGGACGACGGGCAGCTGGGAGACGGTCGGCAGCGTCCACAGCGCACGCATCCTGGTCGCTGCGGTGGTCGGCGTCGGCGCGGACATCGTGCTGCCCATCGGCAACTACACCGCCTACTACCAAGTGACCGACTCGCCCGAGGCTCCCCGCATCCCGTGTGGCACTGTCTCAGTGCAGCCTGCGTGATTGTGCCCCAGCGACCTCACCCGTATCACCCAAGCTCTGTCCACGACGACTTCCGACAAGGAGCCTCTTCATGGGTACGTCCATCTACGACGCCACTCCCGTCATCGACGCCAACCTCATCCCGCTGGGCTACCAGCAGATGACCTCAATCACCGTGTCTACGGCGCTGCCGTCGATCCCGGTCGGCGCGAAGCGCGCCCTCATCCAGGCCGAGGCGCAGAACGTGCGCTGGCGCGACGACGGCACGGCCCCCACCGGCACGGTCGGCCAGATCGCCTACTCAGGCCAGAACCCGTTCCTCTACGAGGGCAGCCTGTCGGCGTTCCGCGCCATCCAGGCGACCGCCGGCGCGATCCTCAACGTCACGTACTACGAGTGACCGTTGCGCTCCAAGAAGCCCTCTCGCGCACGCTGCGTGGTGCGTACCACTATCAGCGCGATGCCGCTCTACGTGGGCCGAGGAACGCCATCCAGGCGGATGCCGCTCGAATGTTCTCCCAGCAGTGCTGGGACGTGCTGCACGCGCTCTACTCACTCGACCTCAGTGAGGCAGATCGTCACGCGGACGCCAAGACAGCGGCCATTCTCGCCGCTATCGCCGCCGCTCTGTCGTCGCGGCTGGACAACGATGTCGCTCTCCTCACTCCGGGGATCGAGCAGTCGCTGGCCGCTGGCATTGCCCGGTCGGCAGTGATGAAGGCGGGCCTCGGGACATCGGTGTCCAGCGACGCCGCGCAGGCGTGGCTCGCGGCGCACGGCGCGGAGCTTGTCACCGGCGTCGACCAGTGGACGAAGCAGCAACTGCGTACCGTCGTCAGCAATGGTCTTGCGGCCGGCGACAGCATCACGGACATCGCCCAGGCCATCGTGGCGCGCTTCAACGGCTTCACGCTCCAGCGCGCCACCACCATTGCCATGACCGAGTCCTCGACGGCGTGGTCGTGGGGAACGCTGGAGTTCGGCCGTCAACTGGCCGCCGCCGGCGCGAGCGTCAGCAAGCTCTGGATACTCAGCCTCGACCACGACGTGGTGGACGAGTGTGATGACAACGCGGATGTGGGAGCGATCCCGCTAGAGAGCTTCTTCCCCACCGGCCATCTCGCACCGCCTGAGCATCCCAGCTGCAAGTGCGGGTTCGAGGTCTTCGAGACAGGTACATCGGCCGCCGCCGCCATCACGGCTGCCTGAACAGGAGTAGCACATGGAAGAGTCCACCATGACCGCCGCCGACGTGAAGGCCGCCTGCGCGGACTGCACTGACGAGTCCGGTCGTCCCGCCATCATCGCCGCCGCCAACGCCGCCGGCCAACACGCCGCCCTTCCCAGCAGCTGGTGCCGTGACGGAGACTGCCCCGATCACACCGCCGGCGAGGCCATCAAGCCCTTCCTCGACAGCGACATCGTGCCGCTGACCGAAGCCGCCATGACCGACGACGGCCTGATCTCCCTCAAGGTCATCGCTCCCGGCTGGGGTTCGAGCGGGTTCTACCCGCCTGAGGTTCTGAAGAAGGACGGACCCAAGGCGTGGAAGGCCGGCACGCAGATGTACCTCGATCACCCCACTGAGAGCGAGAGCCGTGAGCGCCCCGAGCGGTCGATCCGCGACCTCGCCGCCGTGATCGCCACGACGCCAGAGTACCGCGAGAAGGGCAGCGACGGCCCCGGCCTCTACGCCCGCGCTCAGGTGCTACCTCAGTACCGCGAGACGATCAAGGCGCTGGCTCCGCATATCGGTGTCAGCATCCGCGCGCACGGCTCCTTCTCCCCCGGAGAGGCAGAGGGTCGCAAGGGCCGCATCATCAACCACATCGCCACCGGAGAGAGCGTCGACTTCGTCACGAAGGCCGGTGCAGGCGGTAAGGTTCTCGCCCTCATGGAGAGCCTGAGGGCGGCATCAGATGAAGGATGCCCCAGCGAGCTTGACGAGTCCGTTCACACTCCATCCAGCACAGCAGCCGCAGAGGCGGCCCCATCTACGGAGGTAGACAACATGGAGCTTACGGAAGCTCAAGACCGCATCGTCGCCCTTGAGGCCGTCGTGGTCGAGAAGGACGCGGAGATCGCAGAGGCCGTGGCCCGTGCCGAAGCCGCCGAGGCTGAGATCGCCCTGACCAAGACCGCCATCGCCGTGAGCGAGGCCGAGTCCGAGGCTCGCAAGTTCCTCGCGGAGATCGACCTCCCCGACGCCAGCAAGGTCCGTCTCGTGGCCGAGGCCGCCAAGCACGCGGTCGTGGACGACGAGATGAAGCTCGACGTGGAGAAGCTCCACGAGGCGCTCACCGCCGCCGCCAAGACCGAGGCCGAGTACGTCGAGGCCGTGCGCGGCATGGGCAAGATTCAGGGCCACGGTCGCCCGTCCAAGTCCATCGACTCCGAGGACGAGATCAAGGAGAGCGCCGCCAAGCACTTCGGCGGGTTCTTCGGGATGCCCAAGGATGTCGCCAAGCTCGCGGTCGAAGGCCGCTGACCCAGTCCCTTCTGCTACGGAGGTAGCGACCAATGCCTGCAAACGAACTGTACGACAAGGGTGAAGTTCTCCAGCTGAACGTCGGCAACAGCGTCACCGCCGGCAACCCGGTCCTGTTCGGCGCGGCCCTCACCGGCGTCGCCCTGACCAGCACCCCGGCCTCGGGCAACCAGATCGCGTCCGTCGCCACGAACGGCGTGTTCAACCTGTCCGTCCACGGATATTCGACGGTCAACGCCGCGATCACCGCAGGGGACATCCTCTACTACGACGCGGCCGACACGCCCAAGATCAACGTCCACACCACCGGCGTCCGCTTCGGCATCGCTCTTGCCGGCGTGACCTCTGGTTCCACCACGACCATCCCCGTGAAGCTCGGCTACGGCGGCTGACCCAGCAAACAGCGGAGCGGCGCTCCCCCGCAAAAGAGTGCGCCGCCCCATGTGACAGACCACGGAGGTAGTCACAGATGGAAGTTACCAACATGCAGATGCTGGAGCAAGAGGCCAGCGTCGCCGCCGACAAGGTGCATGAACTGCTCGCGAGTGAGTCGAGCCAGGGCTATGCCCGTCCGCGCAGCAACCACACCGCCGAGGCGCTTGACGCCTTCGTGGAGATTCTCGACAAGGCCAGCAGCGGAAACCACCTCGCGCAGTACCAGCTTCGTGAGGCTGTGGGCCTGCCCGACTTCCCCAACCTCTTCGGGGACACCATCGACCGCGCGGTCCTCGCCTACTACAAGGCGTGGATTCCTGCATGGCAGAGCTTCTGCAACGTCGGCCGTCCGATCAAGGACTTCCGCGCCGCGAAGCGCTTCGACATCCAGGGGATGCAGGGCGTCCTCTCCACGATCCAGGAGTACGGCGAGTACGGCGAGCGCGCTCCCGTCGATGCCACTCCCCTGACCGTGCAGGTCGCCAAGTACGGCGGTCGCTTCGGCATCAGCTTCGAGGCGCTCATCAACGACGACCTGAGCGCTCTGCAGGACTTGCCGCAGCGCCTCGCTGTCGCCGCACGTCGCACCGAGGCCGTGCAGGTCGCCGCCATGTACGTCGGCTCGACCGGCCCCAACACGACCTACTACAAGACCGCGAACAAGAACCTCGCGCTGACCTCAGACTTCCCGTTCCTCTCGAGCAACAACCCCGTCCTCTCCATCCAGAGCCTCGGCGCTGCGATGCAGGCGATGGCGCTGCAGCTTGACCCCGATGGTCACCCGATCATCGTTGACGCCTTCTCGCTGGTCGTTCCCCCGGCCCTCGAGGTCGCGGCCAACAACATCGTCAACGCGCTGCAGTTCGTCGCCAACGGCGTGGACGGTGGCCTCTCCACGGAGCAGGTGTGGGCCAAGAACTGGCTGACCAACCGCATCCAGATCGTGGTCGACCCGTACATCACGTACACCGCGACATCCAACAAGCACACGTCCTGGTTCCTGTTCAGCAAGCCGATTGGCGGCAACCGTCCGGCCATCGAACTGGACTACCTGCAGGGCCACGAGGGTCCGCAGCTGTTCCAGAAGATGCCGAACGCTCAGGCGCTCGGCGGCGGTGCGGTCCCCGAGAGCTTCGAGGCCGACAAACTGGAGTACAAGGTCCGCCACATCTTCGGCACGCTCGTGGTCGATCCCAAGCTCACGTTCGCCAGCAATGGCTCGGGTTCCTGACCTGAGTGATTCTGACTACAGCGGGCCTCACCCGATGAGTAATGAGGACGAGTACCTCGCCCTCATCCTCATCGAGCTACGCGAGACGCGCCGGCTGCAGGAGCAGTTGATCCTGCTCCTGCAGCCGGGCGTCAAGCCCGCTAGCCCGGCACCCTCCAAGAAGCCAGTGAGGAAGAAGGCATGACCTTCGCTCCCTACGATCCCAGTACGCCGCTCGGACGTGTCCGCCTGCTCCTCTCGGACACCGATCCCGGCCGCCCCATCCTTCAGGACGAGGAGATCAACGCGTTCCTCGACATGGGCAATGGGGCCGTCATGCTGGCGTCCGCTTTCGCGCTCGACTCCATCGCCACCAACGAAGTTCTCTGCAGCAAGGTCGTCACGATCCTCGGACTGCAGACTGATGGAGCCGCCGTCGCCAAAGCTCTGTCCGCGCGCGCCATGCAGCTGCGCGACGACTACGCCAAGTACGAGAACGACGATCCTCTCTTCGGCACCGCAGAGTTCGCTGACGGCGTCTTCCAGGCGTCCGAGGAAGTCTCGAAGCAGTACATCCGCAACGGCGGCTACTGATGCAGGCCACACCGATAGGCGGCTCCAGCATGAACACGATCCTCGCGGATCGCTTCCCCCACCTCGTGACCATCATGGCTCCCACGGCGGCCCCCAATGACTGCAATGAACCCGTCCTCACATGGTCCGCGCTCTCCGGCCACAGCAACATCCCGGCGATGGTGGCTCCTGGCGATGTCTACGCGAAGCTGAAGCGTCAGGAGATTCCCGGTGCCCACGGATCTACCGAGATGACGTACCGGCGCGTGATGCTGAACGGCTATTACCCGCTCATCCGCTCCGCTCACCGGGTCCAGATCGACGGCGCGCTGTGGGACATCGTCGCAATCGACATCGACCCCACCGCAACGTTCACGGAACTGTCGGCCCAACTCATCAATCCTCGGAGCAACTGATGGCCGCCTTCGTCGAGGTCATCGGGGCCACGGAGTTGGCCGCGAAGTTCGATGCCTGCTGCGTCGAGTGCGAGGCGAAGAAGGGCGGCTGGCTGATGGAGGCCGGCGGCATTCTGCAGACGGCCATCGAGGCGAGGATAACGGCGGACGGTCTCGTGAAGACCGGCGCACTCCTTGGCAGCGGACGGACATTCGAGGCGGGAGCGGGTGCCGTCTGCGTCGGCTTCGGTGCCGGCCTCGACTACGCGCCCGCGCTGGAACTCGGAGCGATGCCGCATTCCATCGACGCCAAGAACGTCCCCGACCTCATCTTCTTCTGGAAGAAAGCCGGCCACACGTTCATCGGCCCGCACGTCAACCACCCCGGCAACCGCCCCTACGCCTTCATGCGCAACGGTACCGAGGGGTCACTGGTGCCGCTTTCCTTCATGTTCATGGAGAAACTGCGCGCCATCTTCGGGATTCCGCTATGACCTTCCGCAGTGACCTCACCAGCGCGCTTCTTGCCAACCAGCCGCTGGCCGCCCTCATCTCCAACCGCCTGTGGCCGGACGATGCCCCGCAGGATCCGCAACTGCCCTACGTCGTCTTCTTCGATCTCTCGGCTCGCGACGCCCAGAACTTCAAGGGCACGCGCGTCATCGGCAAGCAGGCGTTCCGCTTCATCATCAATGCGGCCAGCTACAGCAGCGCCGCAGCGGTCGGAGATGCGCTCTGGACGGCCATCGCTGCGACGCCCTACGCCGTGGCGTTCGAGAACGAGCGCAGCGACACCAACGCGCTGACCGGGATACACCGTCGCGACCTCGACGTGAGGGTGTCCTATGTCCGATAGCCAGACCAAGTTGATCGCGTCGCTGATGGCGGCGCGCGCGGCCATCGACAGCCTGCTTCTCGAGGTCACAGAGGAAGTACAGGCTGTCGCCCCGGCCACCTCACTACCGGGGGACGGGACATCAACCGCCGTGCCCTGTAACCACGCGAAACGTCAGTCGGCGATGGGTGGGCACTGGTGGTGCCCGACCTGCGGTGCGACGGGATAGGAGGCTCTGATGAACGAACCTGAGAGCGGCTATGTCGCCGCCACGGGGATGCGCTTCCCCAGTTCGCCCGCAGGGGTGAAGAAGGCCAAGGCGGCGGAAACTCCGGAGGCGCTTGGTGAGGTCGAGTGGACCAACGCCATCGTCGGCGACCCGGTCCCTGACTACATCATCAAGGCCAGCCCGTGGCTGGTCACTGAGGGCCACGTGCGCAAGGTCGGGGGTGCGCTGTGAGCAAGTACACATCCGCCGATGTCGCCTTCCTGCTTGTCGGCCAGTACGACCTGACGAAGATCGCCACGAAGCTCGAGGACGAGGCCGTGCAGGACGTAGACGACACGACCGGCTTCAGCCAGTCGGCTCGGCAGTACCAGCAGAAGGGCATCAAGGACTACAACCTCACCGGTCACACCGGCTGGTACGACGATTCCGCCTCGGCTTCCGACGCTGCGCTCATCGGACTCGCCTCCGGCAGTGGGACGTTCATGATGGCGATCCAGGGCGGTACCAAGGGCAGCATCGCGCTTTGCGCATCGGGGCTGCTGAAGACGGCCTACACGCGCCAGTTCGCGGTGTCCGACTTCGTCAACGCGAACATGACACTGGAACTCAACGGTCCTGTCGATCGCGCTGTCGTCATCGCTCCCTACGCGACGCAGGTCGCCAGCGGTGACACCAGTTCCTCGCCCGGCTACTACGACCTCGGCGCTCCCGTGGTGGCGACCATCACGGCCAACACGATTGCCAACCCGACAGTCGTCACGACCTCGGCCGCGCACGGCTTCCTCAGCGGCATGACGGTGACCTTCACGGGGTCCAACTCGACGCCGTCGCTGAACGGGACGTATTCCATCACGGTCACCGACTCGACGCACTTCACCGTGCCGGTGAACTGCACCGTGGCCGGCACGGCCGGCACGGCGACGATGGCCCCCGGCGCGGCTGGCCTGCGTGGCTACATGTCGGCCCCGGCAATCGTCTGGGGTGACCGCACGAGCCTCGTTCTCACCCTGCAGGACTCGCCCGACCACATCACATTCACCGACAAGATCGCCTTCACGTCCATCAGTGGTCCCGGCACGACGGCGACCAGCGAATACAAGACAGCGGCGAGTTGTAACCGCTATCTCTGCTCCAAGTGGCTCTGGGCCGGCGGCACCACCGGACAGTCTGTCACCTACGCGATGGCCGCACGGGCACTCCCCTGATAGCCCGACCCTGATAGCCGAGACGAGAAAGGACTAGCCCCATGGCTGGCAAGCACAACTCTACCGAGATTACCTTCACCATCGACTCTGCGGACGGCGGGTCGCTGCAGGACATCACCGCCTACCTCACCAAGATCGGCGATGTCGCCGTGAGCAAGGGCAGCGTCAACGCGACCCCGTTCGGGGCCAGCGCCTCGGCGTACCTGCTCGGCGTCATCAAGGACTACCCGTCGTTCACCCTCGAGGGCTACTACGACGACACCGCCTCGACCGGACCCGACGCCATCCTCGACATCGGCAAGGTCACGCACACGCAGACGCGCACGTTCCTTCTCACCATCGCCTCCGGTAAGACGGTCGGCGGCGAACTCTGGATCACCGACTACAAGCGTGGCTTCACCGTTGGCGACTACACCACGTTCGTCGCCACCGTGCAGCCGACCGGCACCATCGCTGAGGCGTAAGGGGGACTACATGGGTTTGATCGACCGCACCACGAGAGTCACATTCAGCGGCGACGGCGACGATTGGGTCGACGTCCGCCCGCTCAGTCTGGGCGAACTGCGTTCCTTCCGGCAGGCATCCGGCCTCGTTGAGCCGGGAGCCGGGGAGGAGCCACTGGAGGCCCAGGGATACGAGTTCTCGCGACTCGTTCTCGAGACCTGCATCGTCGCGTGGAGTGACGACGCTCCCGTGACCCCAGAGAACATCCAGAAGTTGCCGTATGAGTTCACGTTCAAGCTGACGGCCGCTGCTGGTATCCGTGGAGACCAAGACGCCCCTTTGACAGATGGGTCAAGCTCGAGCGATTCCTGAGTGGAGACCCTGACGGGACGGAGCCTGACGACTGGCTCACCAGCGTTGTGTGCGAGGAGTTCCATTGCACACCCGAAGAGGCTGACCTACAAGACGTTGGCCGCTGCCTGAACATCATCGAGATGCGTACCTACAGGAACGCCCGGCAGATTCTTGAGGATGCGACTTCCGATACTAAGTTGCCTGATTCGCCGATGATCCCCAAGGTCATCGAGGCCCAAATAGCCATACGAGTCCAAGGGATGGAGGAGAGAGCAGGAGATGGGAGCTAACTTCTTCGGCGAACTTCTCATCCGCGTCAAGTACGACGACGCGCAACTCACGAGCGGCTTGACCAAGTCGGCAGCCGGGGTCAAGTCGCTCGGGTCGAAGTTCCAGAACCTCGAGCGCGTCGGCCTCGGGATGCAGAACATCGGCCGCACGATGACGCAGTTCGTCACGCTGCCCATCGTTGCGGCCGGTGCTGCGTCGGTCTACATGGCCGTCAAGTTCGACCAGTCGATGCGCAAGGTGCAGACGCTGGCCGGCGCTTCCGAGGCGCAGATGAAGACCTATCGCGCCGCCATCGAGTCCATCGGACCGGCGACGGCGCAAGGCCCGACGCAACTCGCCGATGCGCTCTACTTCATCGTCAGCGCCGGGTACAAGGGCCAGAAGGCCATCGACCTTCTCGGGATTTCAGCCAAGGCGTCTGCCATCGGCATGGGGGACGCCAAGGTGGTGGCGAACGCCCTCACCTCGGTCATCAAGGCGTACTCGGGCAGTGGCCTCACTGCCGCCAAGGCGATGGACATCATGACCGAGACGGTCGTGAAGGGCAAGATGGCGGTCACCGACCTGATCCCGGCGCTCGGCCGCATCCTTCCTATCGCGGACGGGATGCACGCCAGCTTCGTCAGCCTCGGTGCCGTCATGGCCGACATGACCCGGCAGGGCTTGCCGGTCACGCAGGCGGTAACCGGACTGCGACAGATAATGATGGCGATTGCCGCTCCGACCGACAAGGCGAAGAAGAACGCCGATGCTCTCGGCCTGTCGTTCACAGACCTTCAGAAGACGGTAAAGGACAAGGGTCTCGTCGCGGCGTTGATGGAACTCTACAAGGCTACCGGCAACAACGTCTCCAAGATGAAAGACCTGGGAATGACGCAGCGCGCCATTCCGGCCTACATGGCGCTCATCCACAATCACGGCATCCCGCTGATCCAGATGTTCAAGGACATGGGCGGCGCGACCGGCGCGCTCAACACGGCGATGGAACAGACGCGGCAGACGATCTCCTACAAGTTCCACGACGCGCTGGTCTCGCTCGAGTACGCGGGCATCAAGATTGGTGCAGCGTTGCTGCCGACCGTGACGAAACTGGTGACCATCATCGGCGAGATGGGCGCGGCGTTCACGCGGCTCTCCCCCGGCACGCAGAGCTTCCTTCTCTGGGCCGCAGCCATAACGGCGGCAATGGGACCAGTCCTGATGGTGTTCGGCTCGGCGGCGCGCAGCGTCGGCCTGCTGGGCGGTGCGTTCGCGAAGATGGCTGCGGCGCGTGCGGCGGCGTCTGCGGCCAGCGGGGGAGGGTTTGTCGCTGGGGCCGGGGGGACCGCAGAGGCAGCTTCGGCCGGGTCTTTGGGTTCGGTTGCGGGAGCCACTTTTGCAGGAGCCTTTGCTGCGGCTGCGATCGCGGCGATGCCCACTGTCATTTCTGACGTCATCGGCGCGAATAGCGCCGCCCACAAAAGGTTCAAGCAGGGTCTCAGCGATTACGGGAAAGAGACGAACTACACCCTCATGGGAAGCAAGGGCGGCGGGCAGGCGTCTGTTCTCGCCTCGCATGGCGCTGCCACATTATCCGGCTACGCCCCCATCATCCAGAAGCTCAACCTGCAGATAGACAACTCCACATGGCAGCAGGCCGCCCGCCTGTCCGCTGAGATCAAGCAGATTCAGGCTCTGGCTGCGAAGGGCGTCTCCATTGACTTCGGCCACATCGGCAGGGATGGACCCGCCCAACTCAATATTTTGCGCGCCCAGATCATCAGTTCGTTGAACATCACCAAGGCGCAGGCAACGAAACTGATGGACGACATCGCTGGCCACAAGCTCAACTTCAGCTGGGCCAAGCAGACCGGGGCCGAACTCAGGAAGACGCAGGACTCTGTGAAGGGGCCGGGAGCGCAGATCGCCAAGGCGCTAGAACTTGCGGGCAAGCTCGGCGGCGACCAACTGGCCAAGGGGCTTGCTGCCGGCAAGGGTCCGACCAAGGCCGCAGCCATCCAACTTCAGATTGCCGCTCATCCGAACATCGAGTCACTGGTCAGCCTCGGACTCAGCGTAGGGGCGGGGCTTGCGACCGGCATCTTGGAGAGCGTCTACCAAGTACGCATCGCCGGCGAGCAGTTGGCGTCTGCCGCCGCGACTGCACTGCATCAAGGGCTGCACAACCCGCCGACGCCGTCGAAGATGACCCGCGCACTGGGCCGAAGCGTCGCTGATGGCCTCGCGGTCGGTATGCAGGACGGGAAAGCTGGCGTCGTCGCCTCGGCCATCGACATCTCCAAGGCCATCATGGACGCCTTCAAGAAGTCCTTCGGCAGCAAGGCAAGCAAGACCCAGTTGGCTGATGCGGCCACCGAGAGCGGTTCAATCGGTACCCTGCTGGACTTCGTCAACTCGATCACCACAGCACTCACGACGCTCTCGGACAGCACGGTCCCGACGCTCTCTGCCGACTGGAAGCAGAGCGTCCTCAAGGTGGTCAAGCAGGCCGACGACCTGTCGAAGTTCATCGCCGCCCAGATCACGAAGGCGTTCCCCTACACCAAGGGCACCAAGAAGACGAAGACGCAGGCGGCGGTCGCTCCCACGGCCGGGGCGGCCGGTCAGAGGGTCATCGACGCCGCCGACACGTCGGGTTCAATCAGCACCCTTCTGGACTTCGTCAACAACATCAGCGTTGCGCTCACGACGCTGTCGACGGCGACGTTCCCCGCGCTGGCTGCCGGCGTGAAGGCGAAGGTAAAGACGCTCGCGGCCGTAGCGGTCGACATGGCCAAGACCATCGCCTCCGCTATCGAATCGGCGCTTCCGAAGATGGCCACCAGCGGCACCGGGAAGCACCGGAAGACGGGACCGAACCCCGACTACACCAATGTGCTTTCTGCGGCCGATGGGGCTGGTGCCATCACCACCCTGCTCGACTTCATCAATAACGTGGACGCGGCGATCACGACGCTCTCAACGAGCAAGATCCCCGCGCTGACCGACGACATCAAGGCCAAGGTGCAGACCATCGCCGGTCAGGCCATCAAGCTGGCGAAGATCATCTCCGATGCCATCACCGGGGTCGTCATCCCGCAGGCCGTCTCCGACAACTCAAGCCGCGTCGCCGGTCTCGTCAACGACATCACCGGCATCATCACTTCCCTCGTGTCGATGACCGCCGACACGGTCGAGAAGGCGAAGGCGGGCATCCTGCTGGTCATCAACGCCGCGCCGGCCCTCGGCGCTAACCTCGTCAAGATGGTGGACGCTCTGCACGACGCGCTGATGAAGGTTGGCAGCAGCGCCGACTTTGCCGCGACCGGACCTGTCGCGACAGCGGTCAACTCGTTCGTCGGTGATGTCACCGGCATCATCAGCAGTCTCGCCGGTATGGCCATCATCCCTGGGGTGGACGCCACGGACACCACCGCAGCCGTGCCCATGGTCGACATCGTGCAAAACGGCATCGACGGGGCCAACAACGTCGCCGGTCGCGCCACCGAACTCGGCACCGCGCTGGGCGGCATGGTTTCCGCCCTAGTCGGCGCACTCGGCAGCGTCGGCCTGTCGCAATTGACGGACATGCAGCCGGTCCTCGACGCGCTCAACAACGTGGCCTCGGCCATCAGTGGCATCGTCAGCGCCCTCGCCACCATCACCGCAGACCAGATCACGGCGGCAGGAGCGGGCGGCGCGGCTCTCGGAAACGGCTTCCTCACGGGCCTCATCAGCACCGAGACGGCGATCTACGATGAGGCGCGCAGGATCGTCTCCCAGACGGCCTCCATCCTCGCCGGGTCCACCGGACCGGCCTCCTCCGGCGGGACCGGCGGCGTACCGACCGGGGCGAGCGATTCGTCGGCGTCGGCGGGGATCTACACGGTCGTCAATGACAACTCGCAGCGCACCTTCCAGATTACCGTCTATCCGCAGTACGGCAGCATGAGTGACGCCGAAGTGAAGTCCCTCTGGAGCCGTCTCGACCAACTCGACCGAGATGCCGGGGTCGCCGCTGCACGCGCAGCCCTGGCTTGATGAAGGAGTGATGCACAGTGACTGACAACATCACCTTGCCGGGCACCGGCGTAGTGACCGCCGCTGACGGCGGTACGGGTGTGTACTACCAGAGGGTGAAGATCGCCAACGGCGCGGCCGGCGCTACGGACCTCATCGGCGGGGACGCGGCCAATGGCCTCGACGTGGATGTGACGCGTCTCCCCGCCCTCCCCGCCGGTGCCAACACCATCGGCTCCGTCAAGGTCGCGGACAGCGGCAAGACCCTGCTCATCATCAAGGCAGCCATCGCGGCCTCGCAGACAGGCGCTGCAATCCTCACACCGACATCCGGCAAGAAGTGGGTACTGAAGCGCATGTATCTCTCTGCCATCACGGCGGGGAGCGTCTGGTTCTTCGACAACACCGACACCGCCACGACGGCCATCGGTCCTACGTTCCAGGTTGCCGTCGCGAGCCAAGTCGACATCGGCTGGGACACCGACACGCCGCGTCGTTCGACGGCCGTGAACAACGTCCTCAAGTACAGTTCCGGCACAGTCGTCACCGGCTCGGTGACCTTCGAGTATTGGGAAGAGTGACCGGTGCCGCTGCCAGTCATACCCGGTAGCAGCGGGACTGCTCCGACGACGAACGCCTTCTCGGCGTGGTTCGAGAAGCTTGGCTACGCCCCGATCCCCGTCACCGTGGCGGACGACTCGGTGGCATTTGCCGACCTGAAGGCCACCATGGTGGTGACGGGGGGAGGCACGGCGGTCGCTCCGACGCTCATCCGTAAGAGCCTCGGAGCGTCGTCAGAGATGACGATGTCGCTGATGCTCACCGGCACCAGCCCGTCCGACCTTCGCTCGCAGATGGATGCGCTCGACGGCATCCTCTCCGGTCCATGCACCTTCTGTATGCTCGGAACGAACACCGGACGCGCGAACCGCATCAACGTGATAGCCGCGCAACCACTGCGCCCGATCCTCTCAGGCAGCGCAGAACTGGCCTATTGGGTCAAGGCAACGGTCGTCCTGACATGCTCGCCGTGGTTCTTGTCTGACCCCGCGCTCCCGCTCCAGAACGTCGCGCTGACGGCTCCCGGCTCGGTTGCCATCACGGCGGCATCTGGCTATCCGTCCCCGATGTCGATCACCGCTCGCTCCACCGGCTCCGCCCTGCGGGGGCTGTATCTCGCACTGGGGAAGACCGGGCAGACGTACAGGCGGTCGGCGGCGACCATCTCCTGGGACCAAGCCACCGCCTCGAGCGACCCGTACCAGTTGGACGCAGCCTATGCCGTCTACTCGACCAAAGGCGTCATCGACTGCAGCGGGCTGGAAGAGGGACCGTATCTGCTGCTGTTGCGCTGCAAGGTGGCTCAGGGGACAATCGCGCTGTTGTCCAGTGCGCTGAGTGCGACGCCGGTCTACGCCGACGACACGACGTGGGAACTCGTGCCGGCGGCAATGGTGCGCGTGTCGTCGCGGCAGACCACGTTCACCGTCACGACGAACATCAGCAACGGCACTGGTCCGCTGCTGGTCGACTTCGCCTATTGGGTTCCCCTCCAGTACGGAGCCGTCTGGTATCGCTCGCAGAACATCCTCGCCAACTGGTGCTACCAACTCGACCGGAGGGACGACTCGTCATGGGTGAACAACCTCCCCGACGACGGCAACGTGACCGGGTCGACGCCGCGCATCGCTGACTCCAGCCTGAGCCTGTACGCCATCGCTGAGGCGGTCGGCGGCGACAGCGCGACGAATCCCTTGGAAGTGACGGTGGGGTACACGCCGAGGTACGCATGGCTACGGTAGGCGCAGATGCCTGAGCCACGCACGCCAGGACGGCTGGACGATTCGCGCTGGCGCGTCACGGCTGGTAGTGACGCGCGCGGGTGGAAGGACATCACCGGAATCATCGACGGCCTGACCTACACGTCAATCAGGCCCGGCGGCCCGGCGAGCGCGCAGATGAACATGCGTGGCGTCGACTACTTCCGCTGCGGGTTCAACGAGGTACATGTCGACTCGACCCTGCGCATCGAGTACGAGAACAAGCTCGCGTGGGACGGCGTCCTCCGACCACAGAAGTACCAGTACGGCTCCGAGAGCGCAGGCGGCAACGACGACGTGATTCCGCTTGAGGCGGCGGGACTTGTCGACCAGGCCAAGCGGCGCAGCGACTACTCGCGCTTCTGGGGCGACAAGAGCGGGTTCAATACGTGGTCGACTGTGGTCTCCGGTCCCTTCGCCGCCTACACGCTCAACGACAACTTCTCCGCGACCTTTGGAGCGTCCTCGGCAGACCAGACACTGAGCGCCACCTACGCTCCTTACGAGGGCGCGCTCGCCCCCGGCAGCGGCCTCTCGGCGGCGATCTTCGACTACAACCTCGTGGGCGTGAATGTGGGCCTGCAACTCTACGCGCGCAGCACCGACTCCGGCGGCTGGACGTGCCTCCTCGACCTGATGGGCACGCAGTCGCAGGCCGGCAAGCTCGTTTCCCTGCCGGCGGGCACGCGAGAGGTCTACTTCTGGCTGTGGCTGCAGGCGGGATTCACCGGCACCTCCTGCACCATGAGTAACCTGACCATCATGGGCGAGGGTTTCACAAGGTTCCCGACGATGGAGCAGGTGCTCACCGATATCTTCGTGGCTCCCGGCCTCGCCGACAGCGTGCAGGTTCCCTACCCGCCGCTCAGCGTGGCCGGAGACCGCTACGCGACGAACGGTCAGACGACGCGCGGCGCGGCCGGTGAGGCAATCCTCGCCCTCAGCGGCGAGCCGACTTCATGGGAACTGCGCGGCGGCGTATTGAAATGCGAGCGCATCGGCGCGAACGTCGATGCGAGTCGCGTCTTTCCGGTCACGCACGACACGCCGGGCGTGACCGTCGACCTCGTGCCAATCAGCGACACCAAGCCCGATGCCTTCTACGTGCGCTACAAGCAGAACGATCTGAACTGCGGCCTCTACTACCCGGCCGAACCGCTCGGTGTCACGGATGTCGTTGAGAACCTCGACGTGCCGGGTAGCTACGTGACGGACGAGCAGGCATGGGCTGCGGGCACCGTAGAGTGGACAAAGCGCAGCAGTCACGTCGCTGATGGCACCATCGGCGTGATTGGAGGTATCGCCAACAGAGCCGGCCTGTGGACACCCGCGCCGCTCCTGAGCGCAGGTGACTACGTCGACATCGTTGACATGGTCGGCCACGCTCCATTGATGATCACCGGAGTCACCTACGACTGTGCATCCGACCAGGCCACCCTCACCGTTGGCGGCTTGGAGACGCGCCGCGTCATCGTGCCGGGCGCTCCTGTGGCAGCGCACACATACGTGGCGGCCGTGGCGACCGTGGCGGCCGTGGCGGCCTCGACAGCGGAACCTATGGGCGGGGCACGTCGATGAACGACTTCGACCGCCGCATCATCGGGGTGACCTCGCAGGAAGACCTCCTATCCCTGCGCGACCTCATGCAGCAACTCGTCAAGGACCAGTCCGAACTGCTAGGTCGCTTCAACGAGCACGCCGACGCCGAGGAGCATTGGCAGGACCGCATCGAGGACTTCGTGCGAGACGAGCCGAAACGCATCGCGGAGGAAGTCGGCAAGCAGGTGGCGATGTGCCGACAGGAGTCGGCAAGGGAACTTCAGCCAGCACTTGAGATTATCGAGGAAGTCAAGCACGAGCGCCTTGATCGCCGCGCAGTCCAGGCTTCGGACAGCGACCGCGCCCGGCGCATAGCGTTCCTGATCGCTGCTGGGATGCTCCTCGTCGTCACCTACCTGCTAATCACTCACAACCTCGACCACGCGGCCGTCGTCACCGCCATGACCAGCGCCCTCGCGGCGTGGAGCGGCCTGTTCCTCTATAAGCGCCGCTGAATCTTCCCGCAGGCCGCTACTTCCCGGGCCAGTAGGCTCAGGCTGAACGAACCAGGAACCGCCACCAGAGGAGAGCCACCTTGTCCGCACTCGGACGCCTTCCATTCCAACCTGATGACCGCGACTATCCCGTAGAGCGCCTCGAGGCCATGATCGCCGAGGGAGCCGCCGTTCCGCTCAAATGGAGCGTTCCGCGCATCCTCAACCAAGGAGCAGAGGGTACGTGTGTCGCGGCAGGCACGCTCGGCGCGTGCGATTGCGACGACAAGAACCACGTCGTCAGCGCGTTCACGAGCGCCGACATCGACCCGTTCTTCGACACCATCGCGGGGGCCGGGCCGCGACCCACTGGGGGGGCCGAGGTCCGCGAGGGGCTGAAGGCTGCGCAGAAGGCGGGGTACATCTCGGCGTACTCGCTGCTCACCAGCGCCGCGCAGATCAAGGGCTGGCAGGAGAAGCACGGACCCGTGGTCATCGGGGCCGACTGGATGTCCTCGATGGACTCTCCCAGCACGTTCGGGTTCGTGACCTTCGACGGCACGGTCCGAGGCGGCCATTGCTTCTACGGCAACGGCGACATCGGAGGGCAGGACTTCGTCAACTCGTGGGGCGACCAGTGGGCCGACAGCGGCCACTTCTACATGACCGACGCCGAGTTCGCCAAGATGCAGAACGGCGACTTCGAGGCGTGGGCCATCGTACAGGCCGCTCCTGCCCCTCCAACGCCCCCTACGCCTACTCCGACGCCTAAGCCGACTCCTGACGCCCACGGCCTCGCAAAGCTCGCACAGGAGCTTCTGGAGGTCGCACAAGACCTCACCGAGTGGATCAAGGCGAACCTCTGATGCCGGGACCGCTCTCCATGCCGATGATGCGCGGCGGCAGCGGCGGCCTCGGGCCGTACGCCTTCAGCGAGCCGCGCGAGAACGCACGGGCTGGCTTCAGCGGAAAGACCGCTGCGGATCACCGCAGCGGCAAGTGGAGCAACCGCCTGTCCAACCGGATCAGGCGAGCAGAGGAAGACAAGAGTCCCTCTTCAAGGAGGAAGAAGTGAAAGCGATCCAAGTCAAGTGGGCGCTCCGAAAGTACCTGCGCCGTCACCACATCACCGAGCAGCCCAAGATGAACCCGCTGGTGCCGACGTGGGGGAAGGCTGCGCAGGCTAACTCCAAGCGGTTCTGCGGCTCGACCGAGATGTCCGCATGTGTTGCCAAGCTCACCGAGCAGACGCCGGCCAGCCGACTGCGGAACGGCATCGTCCACGGCTACATGAGCATCATGGGGTCGAAGGAGGGCGGGGCTGTCCAGAAGGCCATCGCGCGGTGGTGCGGGATCAGCGACCGCGAGCCGTGGTGCGCCGAGACGTTCACATGGGTCGCCAGGGTCAAGGCGGGGTACAAGGGGCCGCTGCCAGCCAACCCCTATTTCGTGCCCTCGTGGGAAGACTTCTGCGCCCGGCACGGACTCATCGTAGACCAGCGCGCGGCACTCCCCGGCGACGGCGTCACATTCGTGTGGAGCGGCCCTCATGGAGTCGGCCGGGGGGCGCACATCGGTTGCATCGTCAAGACCGGCCTGCTGCGTCACACCATCGCCGTCAATCCCATCACGGCAGAGGGCAACGCTGGCGGCCCCGGCGGAGACGCGGTGCGCCTCGAGACGCGGTATCGCTGGAATGTCAACACCGTGTTCGATCTTGCGAGGCTGCAAGCGTGAGGCTGCACACCGTCCGCGAGCGCGCGGCACTCGGGCAGACCTTCACGCTCTACCCGCTCGGTGACATCCATCTCGGCAGCGCCAACTGCGACAAGAACGCCCTGACGAGGACGGTAAACGAAATCCGCTCCAACCCCAACGCCCGCTGGATCGGGATGGGTGATTACGTCGAGTGGATAACGACGACCGACAAACGTTGGGCGGCCGGCGGCATCGACCACAACATCGTCAACATGGCGAACCTCGACCGCATCGGCGATGTCTACGTGGAGAAGATTGCGACAATCCTGCGTCCGATCATCGTCTCCGGTCAGTGCCTCGGAATGGGCATTGGCAATCACGAGACCCATTTCGAGGCGGCACACAGCACGAGTCTCGTGCGCCGCATTCTCGCCGCCTGCGACGCGCCAGAAGACCTCTACACCGGCTGGGCCTGCATCACGCGCCTGTGCTTCGAGGACGACTCCAACCACCGCAGCAGCATCCGCATCTTCCATTCCCACGGCTGGCAGGCGGGGCGGCTCAGTGGGGCCAAGGTGAACCAACTTGACCACCTCATGGGCTGGATCGACGGCTGCCGAATCTACCTCCAGGGACACTCGCACGACAAGGTCGTGAAGTCGAAGACCAAGCTCTCCACCAACCCGAGCTTCACCAAGCTCACTGCGTTCGACTCCTTCGGCGCGCACACCGGATCATTCCTGCGGACCTACCAGCAGGGCTTCACCGGCTATGGCGAGGCAAAGGGCTACCCGCCAGCTTCCATCGGCTGCCTCAAGTTCAACCTGACTCCGACGCTCGAGGGCGTCGAGATTGAGAGCGTGCAATGAGCGGTGGAATCGGCCCCGACGAGTGGCTCGGCGAGAAGACCGTCGAGCCGTATGAGCGCATCACTCTCAGCGACCTTGGCGAGCGGATGGGGATGGACGCCCTGACGGACGTGCGGACGCATTACAACCCGCTTCTCGACTCGATGGCGCAGACGTTCCAACGGTGCCTTGAACTTGCTCAGAAGAAGAACGCCGACTACGCCGCCGGCAGCGACCCATTCAAGAACTTCCGCGCCTCTGAGTTGGTCGGCGTTGACCCAGGGCGGGCGATCCTCGTGCGTCTCACAGACAAGCTCTCGCGGCTCGGAAACCTGCTTGACGCCGAGCCGAAGGTGCAGAACGAGAGCGTGCGCGACACGCTGGACGACATGGTCAACTACGCGGCCATCCTGATCGCTCTGCTGGAAGATTGAGCGGCATCAACGACGGCCTCAGCACCACGATGGTCTGCCCCAAGTGCGGCGGCCCGGCGTGGAGGGCGCGCGTCCCCATCGTCCTCCTCGATTCCCAGTGTGAGCCGGTCGATGTTTGGTACGCCGAGTGCCGCTCCATCGGCTGCCAGCACCTCTGGAAACTTCCCGCAGAGAGCGACGCTCCGTCCCCGTAGTCTGTTCCTGCGGCTCCCTTCCGCGCAGGCCGGGGTCTTCCCCCTTCGCCCCGGCCACGGGGCCGCCGCCACATTGGCACTTCGGCGGCGGCCCCAGTCCAGTAAACGGCCAAGGAGAGATGTGAAGAGACTGATCGTCACCGTCATGCTCGCGATGATTCTGCTGTTCGTCGCGACCGTCCCGGCATCAGCCGCGACACACCATACGAAGCTCTGGCACCTCGAACACCCCGGCGGCCCGGCCAGCGGCACCAAGTGGCTCCCGCTGGCGCGCTACGCAGGCTGGACCTCCAACAAGCACACCCTGCGCCATCTCGCCGAGTTGATGATGAACGAGGACACCGCGCGGCCGTGGGCGATCAGCCCCACTGACGACTGGGGACTCGTCCAACTCAACCGCCCCAGCTGGTCTGCGTCCTTCCTAAAGGTCACCGGCCATGCGTTCGTCAGAGGGTCGCTCAACCCTCTCTACAACCTTCAGATGGCGTGGCACATCTACCACGTCGTCCAGCACAACAGCTGGCTCCCGGCGTGGCGTGGCGACCCGGCGGCGACGTATTGAAGACGCGTGCAGCGTCGCCTTGACGGGCGAAGCACTGCGGGAGCCGGTGTGACGCTTGGGATGCCGGCACGCGAGGTCTGGCGGGCGGCCTCATCTACATCGCCATCAACGACCGAAAGGTGTGGCAGTGAACAGCAAGTGGTACGAGAGAACAGAGTTCTGGATCGCGCTCCTCGGGATGCTCGGCGGCTGGGTGCTGGCACTCACCAGCGTCGTGCCGGCGCAGTACGCGGCCTATCTCACGGTGGCCTCGGCGGTGGCCTACGCGATCTCGCGGGGACTGGCCAAGTACAACAACGACATCAAGCTCGGCATCCACACGTCGGAGTTCTGGCTCGCTGTCGTCGGCGTCGTGATCATCGTGGCGCAGGCGATTCCCGGCCACATCTCTGCACAGGTGGCGGCCATCCTGAGCGCCCTCGTCGCGGCCTTCTATCAGGTCAGCAGGGGCATGTCGAAGTTGGAGTCTGGTCCAGTCTGGTAAGAAGAACGGGCGGCCCGGATCGGCTGGTCCGACACCGGGCCGCCCCGCGTTAGTGGTGCATCGCTGCCGACACGAGCACGTAGGCGATGATGATGCCGATGATTGCCACGGGGATCATCATGATGGCGCAGCCGATCTGCTGGCAGCCGGCTCCGACTTGCTCGATGGTCTTCCAGTCCGTCTTACCGGCCACGGTGAGCCTCCTCCAGTTCCCGCTCCCTCTGCTCCAGCAACTCCTGACAGCGCGCGTGATTGCGCGCCGCACTGTCCGCGAGGAAGGCGAGCAGCGAGTCGTAGTCGGTGTAGAGGCTGGCGCGGTCAGCGGCCTGGCTGTGCTGCACGCCGAAATCGCCCAGCCGTCCGCGCCGCGCCCAACTGCGGTAGGTGTCGACGTGGATGCTCATCCCGGTGAGCGAGTTCCACAAGGCGACGGCCTCGGTGGTCGTCAGCATCTTCTTCCCATCCGGCATCACGAAGCCTGGGTTCAAGTTCACTCCGTCCATCCGTCTCGCTCCCTTCCTAGAATACGGACCAGACTCCTTATCCGCCAGCAATGTCGCGATGTCAAGCGCGGGCAGCGTTTTCGGTCGTTGAAGGAATCTCGCATTGCCACCAGAATAACAACGCTGAAAGAAGTCCTTGACATCCGTCCGAAGCAAAGCGTAGGGTCCATTGCGGAGAGCGCGCCGGGGAAGATGTCACCCAATCCGGGTGAGGGCGCACAGGAAGGAGGGCAGAGTCAGCAGGCACGCAGGGCTACTCGCACAAGCGGAAACGGTTGCCGTGCGAGTCAGAGCCGATCCCCGATCACTTTGAGGACCGGCTTTTGTATGCCACAAGGGAGACGCATTGACAGACCAAAAGGAAGGCCGCCCGGCATTGGAGTGCCGGGGCGGCCGTAGCACAGAAGCGAATCAGGAACCGCCAGGAACCAGAAGGGCTTCGGCACGTATTGTCACCCCTGACCACACTTGTGTCAACGGTGACACCGTTTCATCACTCCTCGTCCTAACGGTTGAGGAAGCCGCAGAAGCCCTCCGCGTCCATCCGAATCACCTGTACAAGTTGATGTCGCGACCGACGAACCCACTCCGCGCGATGGAGTACGGCGGTCGCAAGAAGCTGTTCCACGGTGAAGAGGTTGTGCGGTTCCTGCGGTCTTCCACAACCGAAGGGACCGAAGGTGAAGACGCTTAGGACAACCGTCCTGCCGTTCGCGATGCTGCTGGGCTTCCTGCTCGCCATCGTCGCGATGATCCACCAGGAGAACGTCTCGGGACACGTCTCGGGCCGCCTCCTGCTCTCCGCGCTCGTCCTCGTCGCGGCCATCGTCATGTGGGCGCTGTCGCTGGGGACGCGCGCATGACGGGCCTGATCCGCAAGTGGCCACAGCCGGTACACGGCGTGGCGGCCCTCGACATGGAGGCGCTCGCCGCCGACATCGCCCCTATTGTCGTCGCCCGCACCCGTCACATCCCGCGTGACATCACGAACGAGATGATCGCTGTCTTCGCTGACGGCATCGCGGACGTGCTGACTCAACTGGGCGGCGAGTTCGACCGCCGGGTCTTCACGCACCTCTGCGGCAACCCCGAGGACGTGACGCCATGATCGTCGTCATCGTCGGATGCATCGCCTCCTTTCTCGGCTGCTGCTTCGGCTTCCTCGTCGCGGCCATGCTGTCGAGCGGGCTTCAGGACGACGCCTACCGCGCCGGCTACAGCGCCGGACGCCTCTACCAAACAGTGGGGCGCGACAAGTACGACGACCTCGCGGACGACCTCTGGAACTTCGGCGGGACGGACGAATGAAGAAGCTCACCGGAGTCCTCCTCGGCGTCGTCGGCAAGACCATGACCGAAGACGAGTGGCGCGAGCGGCGTCACGACGGCATCGGCGGCTCGGACGCGGCGGCCGTCATGGGCTGCTCGTCCTACGCCACGCCGCTGTCCGTCTACCTCGACAAGGTCGATCCCCAGCCGAACGAGCAGAACGAGTTCATGCGCTGGGGCCACATCCTTGAGCCGGTGGTCATCGCGGAGTTCACCCGCGTCACCGGCATGAGAGTCACCCACCGTCAGCGGATGTACCAGCACCCGCAACACCCGTGGATGTTCGCCACCGTAGACGGCCTCACTACGCGCGGCCTCTTCGAGGGCAAGACCACAGGTGCCTACAGCGATGGCTGGGACGGCGATGAGCCGCCGCTGGCGGTCTGGGTCCAGTGCCAGCACAACATGGCCGTAACGGGCGCGCAGGTGTCTGACGTGGCCTGCCTGAAGGGCGGCAACACGTTCCTGCACTTCGAGGTGGCTCGGGATGAGGACTTCATCGCGAAGCTCGTCACCGAGGAGTCGCACTTCCAGTACCTCGTGGTGAACGAGGAGCCGCCGCCGGTCACCGGAGACGACATCGACACCGCCATCCTCAACTTCCTCAACCCCGGTGGCGACGCCGAGGCGCTGACGCTGACCGGGCAGGTTGAGGCATGGCTCGATGAGCGCGAGAGCTACAGGCTCGCGGCCAACGACTACGAGGCCGAGAAGAACTGCCTCGACAACCAGATCAAGCAGTGGATGGGCGACCACGAAGAGGCCGCCAGCGACCGCTACCGCGTGACGTGGCGGCCCAACAAGAACGGCACCCGCATCCTCAAAATCAAGGAGCTATCTCTTGCCGAGTAACGCACAGCAGGCGCTCGAACGCGCCGACTCCCAGAAGACCGATGTCGCCAAGCAGCGCACCGCTCCGCAGACGATTCAGCAGTTCCTCTCCGACGACCGCATCAAGGCGCAGATGGCCTTGGCGTTGCCTAGCCACATGACCGCCGACCGGCTGATGAGGATCGCCCTCACACAACTGCGGATCAATCCCAAGCTCTCGCAGTGCAGTCTGGAGAGCTTCGCCGGCGCGCTGTTCCAGAGCGCCCAACTGGGCCTGGAGCCGGGAGTCCTCGGCAAGGCGTACCTGATCCCCCGGCAGAACAAGGGCAAGCTGGAGTGCCAGTTCCAGGTCGGCTACAAGGGGCTGATCGACCTCGCGCGGCGCTCCGGTGAGATCAAGTCCATCGCCGCCAACATCGTCTACGACACCGACCAGTTCGCCTACGAGCTTGGTGATGAGCCGAAGATCACCCACGTCCCCGGTGATGCCGAGCCGAGTGACGACCACGTCACCCACGTCTACGCCGTGGTGAGGTTCACCAACGGCGGCATCGAGCGCGAGGTGATGACCAAGGCTCAGGTAGAGAAGATCAGGAAGGCCACCCCGAGCGGCAACAGCCCGGCGTGGAAGGATCACTGGGATGAGATGGCGCGCAAGACCGTCCTCATCCGCGTCACCAAGCGTTGCCCGATGAGCGTCGAGTTCCAGCACGCCGTGGCCGCTGACGGCACGGTGAAGACGAAGTTGGAACTGGACATGGCGCTGGCACCAGAGGCCGACCACGATCCGCTCGGCGCGCAGGTTGACGAGGTTCTCGACGCGGAACTGGTCGAGGTGGACGAGGTCACTGGCGAGGTCGTGGATGGCTGAGCGCAGCACCGGCTTAGACCTCCTGCTCGCCGATACGGAGTACGTCAAGACCTACCCTCGTGGGCGCGTGTGCGCCCACGAGGGCTGCACCACGCCGCTATCGGTCTACAACTCCGAGGATGTCTGCGCGGCGCACGTCGGCGACAAGGACGACATGCGCTACCTCGGCTACTCGTTCGTCGTCTGCAAGGACTGCGGAGAGGTCATCGAGAAGCGCAAGGCCACGACGGCGGGACGCTGCCGGAAGTGCAGCGAGAAACTCAACAGGGCTGCCCTCGCGCGTTCGGAGCGCCGTCGCCTGCTGCTCGTACCGGAGGGGTTGCTGGGCTACTGGGATGGTCGGCTCGTACGCTGTCCCCGGTGCGGAGTGGAGAAGACCCTCACCCACGACAACTGGTCGATGCAGCGTCGCAATGGAAGACGCGCCAGCGAGTGCCGAGAGTGCGACCGGGAGAGGTCGCTCCAGACGTACTACAGGAACCGCCACAAGGAGAGTGTCTGAGATGGGTGCCAACAGCATCACGCTTCACTGCAACCTAACCCGCGACCCCGAGCAGATCGGCACGACCGGCTGCAAGATGCGGGTCGCCAACAACCAGCGCGAGAAGTCCAAGAGCGGCGAATGGGAGGACCGCGCCAACTACTTCGACGTGGTGATCTTCGGTGGCCGCGCCGACGCCTGCCTGAAGCACCTCTCCAAGGGCAGCGAGGTCGTCGTCCTCGGCCGGCTGCGCTGGAGCGAGTACCTCGACAAGACGACTGACAAGAAGCGCGAGAGCATCTCGATCTTCGCCAACGAGGTGGACTTCGTCGGCGGCAAGAAGAGCGACGGACTCGACGCCGCCAAGGAGTACATCGGGGCCGGCAGGGCAGGTGATGACGATATCCCTTTTGACGCGGGGTCGTTCTGAGATGGGACGGCCAGCAACCTGCGGGTGTGGCTCCTGTGGAACCTGCCGGCAGCGCGAGTACATGAGGGAGTACCGGAAGACTCACGTTCGCACCCCTGGCGATCCCGAGCGTCGGCGTCGCTACGAGCTTGCTCGGTATCACACCAACCCCGACTTCCGCCTAAAGCACAACGCGCGGTTCGCCATCGCCCAGCGCGTGAGGAGGGGAATGGTCGAGAAGGGGCCATGCGCGCTCTGTGAAGACTCCAAGACAGTGGCGCATCACAACGACTACGGTCGCCCGTTCGACGTGGTGTGGCTCTGCCACCCGTGCCACAACACCATCCACGGATACCTACCCGAGGTGATCTCGTGAGCTTCCAGTACGCACAGTGCAATCGTGAGTGCGACGTGTGCGATGCCCAACTGACGTGCGCCCTCCCGGCAGCCCAGAGCTACCGGGAGGAGTGCGCCGAGGTCGAGAACCTCGTGCGCGAGCAGCACCCTTCGCTCACGCCGCGCCACGAGTCATCCATCAACCACGAGGACCGACTGCTGGCGCTGGAAGAAGAGGTCTGCAGTCTGCGCGACGAGTTCGACCGCGTCATCGCCTTCTTCAACCGCATGGCTCAGGGACTCGACTGATGCCGGCATGGTTCAAGCTGCACCACGAGCTACGGACGGACAAGAAGCTGAAGATGCTGGCGGCAGAGATCGGTCTGCCGCCAGCCCTGGCACGCGGGCTGTGGGTTGACCTCCTGTGCTTCGCCCACGAGCTTGACGAGGAGTGGCACCTGCGTCTCGACGCATCGTTCCCGTTGACGGATGACTCCATTGCGGTGGAGCTTGGGGCCAGCGAGGACACCTGCCTATCGTTCTTGGCGGCGGCTCGGAAGTACCGCCTCGTCTGTGATGACGACGGATGCTTGGTAATCACCGCCGGCGAGGAGAGAAACCAGAAGCCGAGCGACTCTCCCTCGGCGGTGGCAGAGCGTCAGCGCAAGTACCGGACGACGCCAGCAGGAAAGCTCCGCATGGCGTTCGACAACGCCAAGCCTACCCTGCGCCCGCTCGTCTTCGGCAGAGACGGCTACGAGTGCGTCCACTGCCACTCGACAGAAGACCTCGTCATCGACCACATCGTCGCCCTGAGCAACGGCGGGACGAACGATCCGAGCAACCTCCAGACGCTGTGCGCGGACTGCAACAAAACGAAACGCCGCGAGGTTGACATCCCCAACCACAACGAAACGCCAATGGAACGCGCTCCATTGACCGGAATGGAACGCGACAGAGAAGAAGAGATAAGAGGAGAGAAGAAGAGAAAGAACACTTCATCGATTGGCATCGATGGTGCGCGCATCGATGCACACGTCGATGCACCAATCGATGACGGCTTCGATACGTTCTGGTCGGCCTATCCCAACAAACAGGGGAAGGTCGTCGCGCGCCGGCACTGGAAGGGCATGAAGGCCCACGAGCGTTCGGCAGCGACGGGCGTCGCCGTCCTGATGACCAAGTCCGTCGAGGCCGGCTACATCCCTCGCGAGAAGTGTCCTCACGGCAGCACCTTCCTCAACCAGCGTCGCTGGGAGGAATGGGAAGACGGTACGCCGCCCGGCTACGGTCCCCCTACTCCGGTGAAGTCGCGCTTCGAGCAGCCGGCTGCTCCCAAGGCACCCTCCTGCCCCACCTGCCTCATCGATCTCACCTACGACGAGATCGGCGCTCACTGCTCGATGTGTGGCTACAGGCCACCGAAGGGAACCGCATGATCGCCACCATCAACTCCAGCGCATCCGGTGCCACCGCCCGCCTCATCGGCCAGCCCGTCGAGTACGTCGGCCCCGGAGCGAACCCGCTGCACGTCATCGTCAAGCACCCCGGCGAGCGGCGGACGTTCGGGATTCCGACGGCGTGGCTGGACGGACTGGAGCCGGAGCCGCGCCGCTGCCCGACGTGCGGACACCGACTGGAGGACGAATGACCACCCAGACCTACTACAAGACCATGAACGGCACTAGCGGAGCCTACGGCCACGGCGACTGGTCCCTGCCGGTCGGCAAGCGTCCCGGCAGGTGGATGCCGAAGGTGAAGCCGGTTCTGTGCGAGTCCGGCTACCACGTCTGCCGTGACCTCTCCGAAGTCCTGACGCACGCCGGACCCGAACTGTACGAGGTCGAGGTGCGTGGGACATGCGTCGAGGGCGAAGACAAGGCTGCGTGGGAGCAGGCGCGGCTGGTGCGGCGGATTCCTGAGTGGAACCGGACTACCTGGTATCTGTTCAACATCGACTGCGCCCGCCACATCCAAGACCTCACGCACGCCGACGACGCCGAGATGCTGCGGGCCGTCCTCGACATCTTCACCGCCGAGGCCGAGTTCGGAAGTGAATGGGAGGACGCGGCGAAAGAGGCTGCGTGGGTTGCGCGGGCTGCGTGGGTTGCGCGGGTTGCGTGGGTTGCGCGGGCTGCGTGGGTTGCGCGGGATGCGCGGGCTGCGTGGGTTGCGCGGGCTGCGTGGGTTGCGCGGGATGCGCGGGATGCGTGGGATGCGTGGGTTGCGCGGGATACGCGGGATGCGGAACGAGCGTGGCAACTGGAGACGCTCGCCCGCTACCTCAGCGGCGAGATCGGCCCGTTCGTGGAGGCATCATGAACGACACCCTGAAACGCATCGCGCCGGAGGAGTGGGATTCGTACCAAGACATCCACGATCGCGCCATGGTCGACCTCGTGCGCGACCCGCGCTACGTCGTCTACGCCGCCGACGCCCTCATAGCCAAACTTGTCGCGGCGATGGAAGAGCGGGACGACGGGCTGAAGCACCTGCAATCTCGCTGGGACTGGACCGAATACTGGTTCGACAACCTCTACCCGAGCGACTGGGACCGCTGTCAGACGAAGTACATGGCTACCAAGCGTGACGCCCGAGTCGCCCGCGACCGTGACACCTGCCGCCTGCACACCGACGGGTCGACCGAGGACTGCGCACCCGGCCACGACTGTGCTGAGTGCGAACGTGGGGAGGAGCGATGAGCAAACCGCTGGATGGGTTGCGAGAGGAGTTGCGCGACAACAGCTACCAACTGCGGCCCGGCGAGCGTCACATCGAGTTACCCGATGCGCTTGCCATCATCGACCAGTTCGAGGCCGAGCATCCGGGGCTGGTGGACCAAACGCTCGTTTGCGACACATGCCACCAGCCATACAAGGGTCCGGGATGGATGCGGAACCACAGTACCCCGCAGAAGGTAGACATCCGCATCGTCTGCCCCGCCTGCGGACAGGAGGTCGAATGACCCTCATCGTGGACACCCTCGAAGGCACCATTGACCGAGTCGCCGTCGCCATCGAACGCATCCAGACGTTCGAGCCGTCAGAGGGTTACTACGTGGCGTTCAGCGGCGGCAAGGACTCGCAGACCGTCCTCGACCTCGTGATCCGCTCGGGCGTGAAGTACGACGCCCACATGAACCTCACAACCGTGGACCCGCCGGAACTGCTGCGATTCGTGCGGGAACACTACGGCGACGTGGAACTGCACCGGCCCGAGACGAGCATGTACAAACTGATCGTCCGCAAGCACTTCCCGCCGAACCGCATGGTTCGCTACTGCTGCGCCTCGCTAAAGGAGCGGGGAGGCCACGGGCGCGTCATCGTCACGGGCGTGCGCTGGGCAGAGAGTTCGCGCCGCTCACAACGCAGGTTCGTGGAGTCGTGCTTCCGTGACTCGTCGAAAGTCTACGTGAATCCGATTCTGGACTGGTCAGATGAGGATGTGTGGCAGTACCTCGGGGATCGCGGCCTGCCGCACTGCTCGCTCTACGACGAGGGCATGACACGGATCGGCTGCGTGATGTGCCCGCTTACGGACCACATGGAGTCCGAGGCCGCACGCTGGCCGAAGTTCGCCGCGATGTACCTCCGGGCCTGCCGAGCATCGTTCGATTCCTACTTCGCAACGAGGGAGAACGTCAAGTGGAAGAACGGGGACGAGATGTATGAGTGGTGGATCAGCGGGTCGAAGAAGCAGTGCGACGACCCGCAACTCTTCCCGATGGACAACTGATGATCATTGCAACCGATACCGACCCCTGCGAGTACCGCCGGTCTAGTGCCATGTGCCGCAAGCCGAATGGGGAGTGGAGAGAATGACCGACCTCGCCGCCCTGATAGCCAAGCTCGGGGACTGCCCGAGGACGGAGGAGTACGCCCGCATCCCGTATGAAGACGGTTGGGTTGGTGTGTATTGCGACGGTACTCCTGTGAGACTCATACCCAGTTCCCTCGCCGACGCCGCCCTGCTGGAGTTGGCGGGGAGGTGCGACGCGCTCAGCAGGCCGGAGGTTGCGCTGCGTATGTGGAAGGTTCGAGCCGAAGCCGCCGAGGCAACCGTCATAGCAAAAGCTGCCCAGGTCGAGACCCTAGTCAAGGAACGGCGTGCCGAGCGCAAGCGCGCCGAAGCCGCCGAGGCCGAACTAGTTGTCAGCAAGCGCCTCAACGGTAAGTGGATGGACGAACGCACCGAGGCCATCATCAGGGCCGAGGCAGCCGAGGCCGAGGTGGAGCGGCTGCGGTGGATGCTGGAAGACCTCATGGACTGGGACGACATTGGCGCTCAGACCGACCGTTCTCGTGAAGAGATACAAGACATACTTGAGTCTCGCTGGGCCACCCGAGAGGAGGCCGGGGATGAGTAGGTATCGCAAGAAGCCCGTCGTCATCAAGGCCGTGCAACTGGAAGACGCAGGGGCCGCCCTCGGTATCGCGATGTGGATGAAGGAGAACGGCTTCGAGGACTTCGAGATTCTCGACAACACCGGAGCTATGAGAATCGGGACACTTGAAGGCGACCATCGTGCCGACGTGGGGGACTTCATCATCCAAGGAGTCGCGGGCGAGTTCTACCCCTGCAAGCCTGACATCTTCGCCGCAACGTATGAGGAGGCCGGGGATGAGTAGCTTCGAGGAACTTCGCGACCAGTGGATACACGACCATGTGCCGTCAGCCACTCTCAGCCTGCACTATGTCTTCGAGGCAGCAGAGAACCGCATCGCCGCG
>Ga0118677_10001561_pt1 | contig 48209 bp, 37 predicted proteins | sample AliMusrvi5mmetaG_FD_86154 | JGI IMG/M metagenome (GOLD analysis project Ga0118677, IMG submission 86154) | reverse complement strand
TCGCAGAATCCTCGCCTTCTCCGCCCCAATCCATCTCTTCAACAGCGAACTCAAGGCCATCGCTTAACCATGAACAACGACCACTACCTACGGCATTTAACTTTACAACCTACCGGCACGGCAATCATTCACCTTTGCCACGGACGGCACAGAGGCCGTCCCTCCAATGTATAAAACTCATGCCGGCTAAATTTTCTGGAGGGTCGGGCTCCGCCCCGACCGTTCTTTGCCTGGGAACTTTATACTCAATCTTTAGCGTAAATGGTATGAGCTCTGATCATTGACCACCGGGGTTTTCCAGCAGGAGGTAGCGCATGGTGATGTCATCGGGGGCCTGCGCGTGCGTCCTGATCGTCCAGGCATCCTTGAGCCCGAAAAGTTCCCGCACGTCTTTCTGTTCTTTGCCTGCCAGATCGTCCCAGCAGAACGTCACCCGCATCCTGTCGCCGGGCTCCCTGCCCGCGGCGGAAAACCGCATGTGGTTCCGGCCCGGCTGCAGCATGGGCAGCGTGAACATGTTGAGCTGGAGATCGTTTGTGATCTTCAGGCGGTCCAGTCCGGTCTTTGCGGGATTTGAGGCTTTCATCGCAATCCTGACCAGATAGGAATACTGGCCCACCGTCGAAATCAGGTTGTTCGTCCATGGCTCGTGCCCGATATTGACCGCCACCGTGTTGGTGCCGGTCTGTGTGCCCTTCCACACCTCGCGCCAGGTGTCCCCCTTGTCGGCCGAAATTTCCATCGTGCAGACATCGGAGGGATCCGCGCGCAGGAAGCGCGCTTCAATCACCGCATCGGCAATCACATAGGGCGTGTCGATCCGGAAGGTCAGCCAGGCCTCCTGGCCGGGCTGGTCCGGCCGGATGCGGGGCTCGCCGGCCTTGTTGCCGTCCACCACGATGTTGCGGAAAGAACCCCATGAATAAAGGCCGTCGCGGAAGTTTTCCAGCCGGGTCAGGTCAGGCTCATAGGTCAGATGCCCGTTGCCGTACCATTTGACCGGCCGGTTATAGAACGGGCAATTTGTATTGCTGCACGGCAGGTAGTAGTTTTTCACCCAGGGCCAGTTTTCCGGATCCGTGACCGCCTCGCCCGTTGCGGTGAATGTCGTGTGCTCCGTGCCGAGCTGGCCCCAGATGTGGCTGTGCGGGCCATTGGTGCATTTGAGCCGGCTGCCGAAATATTCATAGATGTCGTAATACTTGCCTTCCGGCTTCCAGTCGAGCCGGAGCTGCGTGCCCTTGCGCAGCGGGATATCCATGGAGTGATAGTCGCGGGGCAGGCATTTGAAGGACGAGTGCGCCCGCATGGGATAGATCGAGCCGTCTTCCATGAACATGCCGGTGCGGTTGGAGACCGGATCGTCGCTGTAAGGGATGGAGGTTTTCGAGGGGCTGGTCAGCAGGGTCGGTTCCGCGACGATATCCTCATAGCTGGCGATGCGCGACCGGTCGCGCGTGTACACGTACCAGGAGCGGAACGGATCAAAGAAGTGCCAGCGCTCCTGTCCGTCGTTATCCCGATACCAGACGCGCACCTTGGGATCGAACACGCTGACCGTCTCGGACTTCAACCCCGCGCCGGTGCAGAGGGCATTAAAGAGGCGCGACCGGGTGTCGCACCAGCCCTCGCCATAGACATTCAGCAGCTTGACCGGGTCAATGACATCGTATTTCCAATGCTCCCCGGCCTCGAGGGCGTTGACGCGCATAATCTCGACCGGCGACGGGCCCTCAAAATAAAAATAGCCAAATCGCATGACGCGATGGTTCCACTTGTACAGCGCTAGGACTTTTTCCTCATCCGTTTTCGCGCCCTCCAGCCGGATGACATCCCTGGCAAAGTCTTCAATCGTGTAAAGGCTTGGCCAGCGGTCGCTGACCACACGCGGCGAATCCACCGCCGCCGGTGCCGCAACAATCATCCCAACCCATATCCCTGCGCCAAGCGCCGGTAAAATCCAATGTCTCATCTATCCTCCTCAAAAAAACATGAGCCCCGCAGACAGGACGCACATTCTTGCGGTCCTATGGCGCACATGACAATCATCTTATCGATCCGCATTATAGTATTATAATGCCCATCTGGCGCAACGAAACCCCGTCGACTACCGGCGCTGATTCAGCCATCCCCTGTTATTGGCGTGTGCGGCGTAGTGTTCCACTGCATAATTCGCCGCTTCATTCATCCCGTCACTGTGTCGGGATACGGGCCGAGAAAGCGCTCCCCGTTAAAGTGAACAACATGGTTAGGGTCTTCGGCTATCCAAACTTCGGTTTCCCATGAAATCTGACCGAGGAAACGGCCCATTACGTCGCGCGTTTCAAACGCCGTTACAAAGACGAGTCCGTTGCGGAATCCAGCGAAGAGGGCCTTGAGTTCCCGGCGTCGTTTCCCGTCCACCACTCCAGCGCTCGTCACAGCCTCGCCGATGACCAACCACTCGCGTTTCGGGTCGTGGATAACAACGTCCGGCATCTTGGCGGCAGAGTCTATCACAACGCCAATCCGCTTGAAGTAGTCAGTTTCAAAATGTTGAAATTTGTTTTCAGCGTCGCCAACGTAGACAACGACACCGCCCGGAACGAACCGGGTGCAGAAATGCTCGATGAACTCCTTGATCAAGGGATTCTGACCGCCTGGCGACAGTGTGATTTCCCCGCCGGATGGCAGGCGCACTGGAATGCGGGCGATTTCCCTGGCGCGCTGCAACTCATGCTTGATCTCCTCTCTTGTGGCGAGATATCGCTTGAGAGCGTCGTTCCAAACACCGGTTTTGAACGTCTTGCATAGGCGTAGCGCGGTGGGTTCAATCTGGTAAACGGTCTTGCCGCTGTTCGTGGGTCGGCTCGGATCGTCGGGGTTCTTCACAAGAAGCCCTTCCTCAACGAAATATTTCACAGCTTCGTCGCGGATGGTTTCTCGGGTGTTAGGGGCATACCGAAGCCGGTATTTGTTCGCAACAAAGTCGATGATTGGGGTGATTCCTCGAAGCGGTTTCTGCGCAGCGCTCCAAGCGTCGTAGGGGCCAAGGTCCAGAAGGGCGAGAAGGACGTATGCAGCAACCTCGTTGCTCTGCTTCCGAGCAAAATCCATTGCACGGAGAATGGTCATAGCTTCCTTCAGTTTCCGCGCGCCGCGTGGCCGTCCCTTGCCGGATGCTGCATTCATGCTTTCAACTCCCTTGTCACGATTTCGTCAATGTCATGCTGTTCTAATGAATCCTCGCCAACCTGACGTCCGATAGCGCGCAATTGGTCGGTTGTGGGAAAACGCACATTGCGCAGATCGGTTGCGTTCACCTGAGTATGTCCGTTGAACTGGCGGAAATACAGATCCAGGTTTGACGAATTGAGAAAAGCCCACAGACCTTTTGCCAAGACCATGTCGAGTCCCTTCCCGTTCGCATGAATATAGTTCAGGTGGTTCTCAAATCCGACATATTGGCCTTTCACACGGACGGGATCGTAGATGCAGGCGACAACCCTGCGGCGTTCCTCTTTCGACGTGAATCGCTTGGTCAAAACGTACACCCCGGCCGGGACAAGCAAACTCAGCGTCTGGTCACTGTCGAGGATTGCATTCGGTTTGCGTGAACGATCCTTCGGCCATGCCACGAAAAGACCGTCAAAGTGACAAGGGTAGACTAGCGGACTTGCGCCGGACTCAGGTTGTTGACGGATGTATTCCCGCGCGCGAAAATCTACGACCCGACCTGTCGAGACCGTGAGGCCCAGTCCCGAGAGGGTGGCACCAAGATGCGCCACTTGGTCACGGGCGGCAATATGTTGCGCCGAAGTCGGGATGTGAATGAAAACCTCGGGATCTCCGGACGAAACGATCTCGTTGGCTGGAAAGACGCGACTATGAACGGCGGCCCCGTCGCCGCCCGCGCTCTGCGAAATCCGGATTGTACGGGGTTGTCGGACATCCTTGACAGCATGCAGAATGACGTTCTCCTGCAAAACGTTGTCGTGCTTGAACGCCGCTGTCCTGGATTCAAAGACGTGGATTCTGCGAAACGACATATCCGTCAAAAGTCTTCGGCGAAACGGCTTGAAGTACGGGCCATTGCAGAAACTGCGCGGCGTGATAGCGACGAGTTCGCCACGCGGTGTCAGCAGGGCGATAATCACGTTCAGGAAGGCCGTGTACAGGTTGGTTGTCTCGGCACCAACGGCCCGAAGTAGCCGATAGCCCTCGGACGTTGTAGAGAGCTTCCCGTACGGGGGATTCACGATGGCCGCGTTAAACGTCTGTGCTGTCTTTGAGAAGAAATCGTTTCTCATCATCTCTGCGCCTTCGGCAATGAAATCGACATTGCGGATCGTCGCCGAAAAATGAACGCCCTTATTCTGGCACGCGACACGGCACGTCTCGTAGGTCTCCTCAATTCCGCCAATGAGCGCTTTGTCCAACTCGTAGGCCGTAACCTCGATTCGTTTTGGCGGGGTTTTCCTGAGGAGTTGGCGACGGACAAAAGCAGCGGACAGAATACCCATGCCTGCGCCTGCATCCAGCAAACGTATGTGACTGGTGTGAAGTCGAAACATCTCCGCCATGAGATCGGCAACGTGCGGCGGTGTTAGGAACTGGCCAAAGTCTCTCTGCTGTTGAGTATTCACAGAGGCGAAGAAACTCGCACGTAACGCTTCGGGGATGGCGAGAAGAGCCCGATCATCGGGCTCCTCGGGCCGCACTTCCTTGATTGTAGTCGCCAATGCGCGCATTTGTCGAAGATGATAGGTGATTTGGGCCGCGGGTTCAATGACAAACGGGTGCGGAATCTTGCAGTCCGTTATTATGGTGGTGCAGGAACAACAAGTCTCGGATCCCCGGTACTCATCATTATTGAGCGGGCTTCAAGCCCGCAATGCACTCCGGCAACAAATCCCCATTACAAGCATGGCGACAGAAAAAATTGCCTGCTGATGAAAGAACCTTCCTCATGCCTGCGCAATGAGGCGACCCGCCAGCGCGGCATAATCAGAACGTCAAGGCGGCGCCGGCCTGAAGCATGCGTGGCGCCGGCCGCTGCCAGACAACCTGCGTGCCGATGGACAGTGTGCGCAGCGTGATGCTGCCGCCGAGCACGCGCAAGACGCCTTTTTGCCGATCTTGCGCAAACGTGCCCCACGCCCCGCCGCCGGACCAGAACCAGGTGGTTGCGCGAGGACTCTTTTTGAACCGCAGGATGTGGTCAACAGCGGAGTAATGAAAGCCGGTCCAAGCCGGGACGGCTGCCCAGCTGGCCATGGCGCGGGCATAGTGATAGCCGCACTCGGTTTCATTGAACGGATTGCGCCGCTGCCCGTCATGGCGGGCGCGGATGGCACGGATGCAGCGCAGCGCCTCTTTTTCAAGGCCTTCGAACAACATGCCGGCCGCGGCGGTGTATTCAAAGCCGGACATCACCTCGTTGCAATAAGGGAACGGCCGCTTCGGGCGCCGGCCTTTGGGCCAGGTGGCCATGAGCAGCCCGGCCTCATCACCGAGCACAAAGGAGCGGTAGTGATTGAAGTGTCCGGCAAAGTCCGTTTTGAAGTTGAACTTGTAAATGCTTTTCAAAGTCTGCCGCACATGTCCGGCATCCAACAAATGACTCAGGCCGCACAGGTGCGCCATGTACTGCCCGGCCAGCTGATCCACCAGGCAGCCGGCGCCGAGCTGGAGTTCCGGCTCCTTGAGGTTGGCCGCACCCAGCCCGGCCCGCAATCCCGGCGCAGGCAGTATGGCCGGCGGCCGGATGTGATGCTCATAATAGTCGCCGTTGAACAGATGGCGGTCGGCCCACGCCCGTCCACGCTCATAGAGCGCACGGCACTCTTCGGCAAACGACCCGTCCCCAGCGGCGCGCGCCATCTCCTCCACGGCCCGCAGGGCGCCCAGATACCACCCCTGCATCTGCGGGTTGGGGCCGTAGTACTCCACATCCATGGTGTTGTGCTGGCAGCCCTCCATGACCCCGTCCCTGTCGGCATCCCAGCCGCCGGGAATCCAGCAGAACGCCAGTGCGGCCCGGGCCTTGGGCCAGAGGGTTTTCAGCCAGGCCGTGTCACCGCAGAGCTGCCACTCGCGGTAAAGCTTCATGATGCAGCCCATCTGCCCGTCGGCAGCGGCGACCGGGAACTGCGCGGCGCGGCCCAGCGGCAGATGTACGCGGAAGCTCATGCGCCCGTCTTTGCGGGTGGCATGGTTGAACTCGACCTCCCGCATGGAGCGCGCCAGATCGGGGAAGAGCATGGCCGTGGCAGGTTCATAATTCCACACATGGGTGCAGGAGCCGAAACAGGACCCGATATGGTCATGGCAGCCCTCCCAGCCGAAGAAATGGCCGTCCGGTGTCCGGAAACAGGTCTGTGACCGCAGGGTGGAGAGGTTGAAGAGCGCCGCCTCTTTGATCGGCGCCGGCAGATCGCTGCCGCAAAACGCGCGCGTGAAGCCGAGCGTGCCGGCTTCAAGCGCCGCCAGCTGCGGGGTGACTTTTTTCATCACATCCCATGCATCGCGGTAAAGAGTGGTGTAGTGATTGCCGATAGGGCGGACCTTGCCGGCATCGGCAATGTTCCATGTCGTACGGTTGGGGAAGTGCCACGTGAAGAGGAAAGTGACGGTTTTTTCCGCCCCGGGCGGCACGGTCACGGTCACCGCCAGGGAACCGACCGGCGCATCGCCGGGCACGCCATCGCGGGAGTCCAGCCTGCCATCGCCTGAAAAATCATCCCAGAAATCCAGCAGGGAATCGCCCCACGATGCGTTGGCCCACTGCCTGCGATAGCTGATACCGCGCTTCGCGGTGGTGGCCAGCGCCATCGTGCCCCAGGCCGGATCATCCGGCGGCACGCCGCTGGATGTGAGGTAAAAGCCGCGCTTGCGCCATGTGTTGACATTCTGCTTCGCGCCCGCCGGAAAATCCTTGCCGCGATAATCGCGGGCTGTTGTGCCGCCGTCCATGCCGATGAAATTGGCGAGGTTCGCGCAGACGGAGGCCTTGACCGGGCTGTTTGCGGGATTCACCAGCACCACGCGGAACACGGCCACCGGCAGGCTGCTGCGGCGCGTATCGCCGGGAACCAGCGGGTTGAACATCTCCAGCCGGACGCGCAACGGCACCTCCGGATCCTGCAAAAAAACCTGGCCCAGCGGATAGGCGGCGGCAAAGGCCGCCCGGCGAAACCGCGGCAGCCCGGCGTTGGCGGCCTCCGATCCCTCCGAGGCTTCATAGAGTGAATGCGGCACCGGTCCTTCCAGAACACGCGTCACCGCCTTGCCCTTGGAGGGTTTGGCGTGGAGCGCGAAAAATGCCGTGGGGGGGCGGAAGCCCTTGGCCGGCCGGTTCATGATTTCCCAGTCGCGCCAGTCCCCGCGCCCGCCAAGGCTGACCGTGCCGGTGCCGATGCCGCCGACCGGCATGGCGATGCGGTCGAGATGCTGCGCATCATACACCTTCAATACGGGCCACTGCGGATTCCATGTCATGCGGACTATTGCCTCCTGCCCGGCCGCGTGGAGAAAGCAGCTTGCATTTCGGGTGAAAACGGATGCGGCGATCTTGGGCGCTGGCGGCGTTCTCGCGGGTGGTGCGGATGCGTATCCAGCCCCACCCGCTCCGCCTGGCCATCATCCCAAGCTTACCGCATCTTTTTCACCACAGACACGAAATGCAACCTGCGGTTCGCCTCATTTTGCCAGACGCAAAATGATTTCCGAGAGTCTTCCTCATTCTGCCTTGTATTCATTTCCATCTGCATGATCTCTAGTTTCATCCTCCTCGGACTCCCTGCCTGAACCCCGAACCCTAACCACCTGAACAATTGTGAATTTTATATTGTCGCTTTTCCATACCACATGCAATGAGAAACCTTTTACCGGAAGAACTGCCGTGCAGCACAAAAAACCATTGGCATTTTGCCGCCATCAAGTTTAATCTGTGCATTCAATTCCAACACAAACACAGGAGCGAACATGGACATGATGGATGGACTGATGATTGGCGCCTTTTGCCTGATGGCGGCGTGCAAGTGCTGCGCGGAAGGACAAGGGACCCCGGATAAAGCCAGCAAACCCGCAAACCCCGCGCCGGATGCGGCAAAGCCGGTGCTGGTGATTGAAACCTCCAAGGGCAACATGACCGTGGAACTCTGGCCGGATGCGGCGCCGGAGACCGTGAAAAACTTCCTGAAATATGCGGACGACAAATTCTATGACGGCCTGATTTTCCACCGCGTCATTGACGGCTTCATGATCCAGGGCGGCGGATTTTCGCCGGACATGCGGCAGAAAGCCACACGGGCGGCCATCCGCAATGAAGCCAAAGCAAGCGTTCCCAATGCCCGCGGCACACTGGCCATGGCCCGCACCGCCGTGGTGGACAGCGCCACCAGCCAGTTCTTCATCAACCTGGTGGACAATGGCTTCCTGAACCACCAGAACGAGAGCCCCGCCGGCTTCGGCTATTGCGTGTTCGGCAAAGTGACGGAAGGGCTGGACGTGCTGGATGCCATCGGCAAGGTGCCGACCGGCCGCGCCGGCGGACAGACGGATGTCCCGCAGACACCGGTGGTCATCAAGAGCATCCACCGCAAGTAATACCATTTGCGCTAGAAATTCGGTATATAAAACGCAGCAGGCACGTAGCGCCTGCTGTACCCGGGCGAAGTACAGCGGGGGCTATGCACCCGCTGCCGCATGACCGGCATCGGCGCGTTGCGGAGGTGGATTTCCATTGAGCCAGCCGCCGCCAAATGATAAAGTTGAAGCATAAGGAGCCCTTGCACATGAAAACATCCACACGCGGTTTCACGCTGATTGAATTGCTGGTCGTGGTCATCATCATCGCCATCCTGACGCTGATGATATTCCCCTCTGTCAGCGCGCTGCGACAGCGCGCCAAAATCGGCCGCGCCAAGGCCGACATGCAGGCGCTGGCCAACACCATCATGGCATACCAGACCGAATACCTCGCCTGGCCGCAGGATGATGACGCCGTGCATACGGTGGACAGCGCCTTCTATGACATCATGACCGGCGGAACCAACGATATCACCAAAAACCCGCGTCAAATCGCCTTCATGCCCAAGCCGCCGGGCAACGGCTACGATCCGTGGGGAACCAATTATTCCTATCAATGCGATTACAATGGCGACAAAATGGTGGGAACCAACACCGATTGCCGCATTGCGATCTATTCAGAAGGCCCTAACCAGACAAATGCGACGGATGACATCGTTGTCACCAAGTAACGCCACATCCGTCAGTCCGCCATGCGGTCGCGGGTCTCCCTGAAGGCCTCCCCGATATCTAGGAAGGCCTGGACCACATCGGGGTCGAACCGTTTGCCGCATTCCCCGGCGATGAAGTCGCGGCTTTTTCCGTGTGAAAACGGCTCCTTGTACACGCGCTTCGACCGCAGGGCGTCATAGCAGTCCGCCACGGCCATGATGCGGGCGCAGAGCGGGATCGCCTCGCCTTTCAGGCCGGCCGGATAGCCGAGGCCGTCCCACTGCTCGTGGTGCGCCTTCGCAATTTCAATGCCCACCGCGATGAAATCATTTTTCGGATACTGTTTCCGGACCGCCTCCAGCGTGGCCACGCCCTGCGCGGTATGGGATTTCATGACCGCGAACTCCTCCGGCGAAAGCTCCCCGTGTTTCTGCAGGATGTGGTCCGGGATCGCGACCTTGCCGATATCGTGCAGGGGGCAGGCATGGACGAGGTTGTCGATATACGCGGGGCTGATGACGGCCTTGTATTTCGGCAGTTCGCCCAGGCGGGTGGCGAGCATTTTGCAAAACGCCTGGACGCGTTCAAGGTGCGCGCCGGTCCCCTCGTCGCGCGACGCCGCCAGCTTCGCCAGCGCAAAGATGGTCGCCATCTGCGAGTCGGCGATCTCCTTCACCTGCGCATGGACCCGATCCTGCAGGTGGCGGTTGTATTTTTCGATTTCGCTCTGCAGGGCGCGCAGCCTCAGGTGGGTCCGCACGCGCGCCTTGACCTCCTCGGCGTTGAACGGCTTGGTGATGTAGTCCACGCCGCCGACCCCGAAGGCTTTCACCTTATCCACAGGCTCGTTCATCGCGCTGATGAACACCACCGGGACGTTGCGCAGCATCTCGTCCCTTTTCAGCCGCGCGCACACCTCGTACCCGTCCATCCCGGGCATGCTGATGTCGAGCAGGACCAGGTCGGGCGCGGTGTGCTGCGCGGCCTGGAGCGCCAGCGGACCGCTGAGCGCGGCCCGGATTTTGTACCCCTGGTCCCTGAGTATCCCGCCCAGCAGCTGCACGTTGTCGGGCGTGTCATCCACAATCAGGATGTCGGGGGCCTCATGGGAAGGTGCCGGATTCCGCATCACGCACCTCCCGGCCCCAGCATCTCAAACAGGTGCTGCGAGTCAAAATGCTCCGCCAGCCCGCGCAGCCTGCGGGCCAGGCGGGTGTCATGCGCATCCGCCCGGGCCGCCAGGTCGGCCACGCGGTCGAAATCGCCATTGACGACCGCCTCGCGAAGCTCACGGACCAGGGCCTCCGGCAGGCTGTCCCGCACATCCGGCAGCGGCGCGCTTTCCGGTTCCGCCCCCGGCCCGGCCGCCGGTTCATCCTCGTAGACATATGTCACGCCCAGCAGGTGGCCGATGGTCCAGAACAGTTCCTTTTCGCGGAACGGCTTGCCCATGAAGTCATCGGCGCCGATGGCAAACACCTCCTGCCGCGTGTCGGCGAAGGCGCTCGCGGTCACGGCGATGATCTTGACGTCCATGCCGCCGGCGCTGGCGCGGATGTGCCGGATCGCCGCGTACCCGTCCATCACCGGCATGCGCATATCCATGAGGATCAGCCGGGGGCGCCACGCCTCAAACGCATTCACCGCGTCCTCCCCGTTGACCGCCTGCCGGAGCTCGAACCCCGCCCGGCCCAGCATCTGCAAGAGCAGTTGGCGGTTTTCCTCATTGTCATCGGCGATCAGCACACGGCACGGCGGCTGCCCGTCCTGGAGCTTTTTCACGCGCCGCGCCTCCATCTTCCGGACCACCATGTCGGAGTCCGCCGCCTGCATCGCGATATCAAAACGGAACACGCTCCCCTCGCCGGGCCGGCTGGCCACCGTGAGGTCCCCTTTCATCAGCCGGACGAATTCGCGGCTGATCGCCAGCCCGAGCCCCGTGCCGCCCCGGCTCAGCAGGCCCGCGCCGGCCTGGCTGAAGGGCCGGAACAGCTTGCCGATGTCATCCTCGGAAATGCCCGGCCCGGTGTCCTCGACTTCCGCCAGCAGCCGCAGCCCGCCGGGCTCGTCGCGCCGCACGCGGACACGCAGCACAACCTTGCCCTTCTCGGTGAACTTCAGGGCGTTCCCGAGCAGGTTGATCAGCACCTGGCGCACCTTGCCTTCGTCGGCCACGACCAGGTCCGGGATATCGCCGAGCCGCTCCACGGTGAACTGCAGGTGCCGGGCCTCCGCGCGCAGCCGGAACATCAGCTCCATGTCGCCGACCAGCATGCGCAGGTCGAACGGGGCCAAGTTCAAGGCGATCCGCCCGGCCTCGATTTTGGACATTTCAAGGACGTCGTTGATCAGGGCCAGCAGGTGCCCGCCGCTGCGGTTGATGATGTCCAGGTGCTGCCGCTGCACCGGGGTGAGGAGCGGATCATCCTGCATCAGCTGGGAAAACCCGAGGATGGCGTTCATCGGCGTGCGGATCTCGTGCGACATGTTGGCCAGGAAGGCGCTCTTGGCCTGGTTGGCGGACTCCGCCGCCTGCTTCGCCTCCTCGAGCTCCTGGATGAACCGCCGCCGCTCCGTGATATCCTCCTTCACCGCGACATAGTTCGTCACGTCCCCGCCGGGCCCTTTCATGGGCGCGATCGAGGCCATCTCCCAGTAGAGCTCGCCGCCCTTTTTCTTGTTGCAGAATTCGCCCTGCCACTGCCGGCCAGCCGCCAGGGTCGCCCACATCTCCCGGTAAAACTCCGGCGGATGCAGGCCGGATTTCAACAGGCGGGGATTCCGGCCGACGGCTTCATCCGCGCGGTAGCCGGTGACCTCGGTGAACTTGGGGTTGACATACTGGATGCACGCCTTGTCGTCCGTGATGACCACGATCGCCGGGCTGTCCTCTATGGCCCGCGACAGCATGCGCAGGTTGCGGGTGGACACCTCCAGCCGGGCCAGGGCGTCCTCCGCCTTCTGCCGCTGCTGGTCCGCATCCTGCATCATGCTGAGCGCCACCCGCCGGGCATCGTCCAGCTCGGCCGTGCGCATCCTCACGCGCTGCTCCAGCGCCGCGTTCAGGTTGAGGAGATCGCCTTCCGCATGCTTCAGCGCCGTGATGTCACGGAAGGACCACACCCGCCCGATGACCGCGCCGTCCTTGATCATCGGGTTGGAATAGCGCTCAAAGACCCGGCCGTCCTTGAATGCCAGCGTGTCCGTGTCCACCGCATCCGAACCGTAGAGCGACTGCACCTTCTTCAAAAAAGCCTCGGGATCGATCAATTGGTCCATCACGAAGGCCAGCAGAGCCCGGTCATCGCCGCGCTCCGCGAGCGACCGGGGGATCCGCCAGAGTTCGGTGAACCGCTGGTTGGCCTGCAGCACATTCCCCTGGTTGTCCACCGCCAGGATACCGTCGGCTGTGGATTGAAGCGTCGCCTGGAGCTGTGTTTCGCGTTCCAAGAGCACGTTCCGGGCAGCGCGCTCCGCGGTCTGGTCCCGGAAGACCAGCACGACGCCGATGACGGTGCTGTTCTCATCGCGGATGGGCGCGGCGCTGTCGGCAACCGGGCGTTCGCTGCCGTCGCGGGCAATGAGCAGGGTATGATTGGCCAACGCCGCCACCGTCCCCTCGCGCAGCACCCGCTGCACCGGGTTTTCGACCGCCGCGCGGGTCTTTTCATTGATGATGCGGAAGACCTCCTCCAGCGGCCGGCCCCGGGCCTCGTCGCGGCTCCAGCCGGTGAGCGCCTCGGCCGCCGGATTGACCTCCCGCACCCGGCCACCGGCATCCGTCGTGATGATCGCGTCGCCGATGCTGTAGAACGTGGTGCGAAATGTCTCCTGCGCCTCCCGCTCCTGCCGTTCCGCCTGATACAGGCCGCGGAAGAAGCCGGCCTCCCGCTGCCGGTAGGCAAAGGCGGTCACCGCGGCGGCGAGCAGGACAAGGAGAACCACAACGATGGCAATGCCCTTGGCGCGGTAGCGGACTTCAGCCAGGATTTCGTCCGTGTCACCCTTGGCCACCATGAACCAGGGGAACCCGGGAACAGGCCTCAAGTCGGCCAGCACCTCCACGCCCCGGTAGTCCCTGCCCTGGAACATGCCCTGCGTTCCCAGCACGGCCTGCACGGTGGAAAGATCCCTCATGGCCAGCGGTTCGCGGAAGGACAGGGCGGTCCCGGCACGGTGGCGCAATTCGTTCAGGAAAAGGACCTCTTCGCCCCGCCGCTGGACAAGGATGGTCTCGGCGCTGCGGCTGCGCGTGGGCCAGGACTGGATCAGGGGATACAGGAAATCCGCCGCATTGCTGCGCAGGATCATGACGGCCAGGGGACGCCCCCCGGCATCAGGCACCACGTCGGCCGCATCGATATGCACGATGCCGTCGGCATGGCAGAAAAAGTCCGACATCGCGGGATCCCGCCCGGCAAGGGCCGCCGTGACCGTCTGCTGCGTGACCGGGTCCACCGGGTCGGCGTCCTCTATGGCGGCGAGGAGTTTCCTCCCGTCAGGCGCGAACAGGATGACATTGGCATACAGGTCCCCTTTCCGGTTGATCTCCAGGAGCTTCTTCAGCTCCACCTTGGTGGCGGGATCGGGATTCCTGACAAACTCCGCCACCACCGTGATGACGCGGGGCCCGTTCGCCGCCCTCGCCACATCGGCCAGGCGTTCCTTGCGCCATTGCGCGATCTGCCCCGCCTTCATCCCGGCGATGGTGGCGATCTCGCCGTATTTCTGCTGGCGGATGCGCCCGGCCTCGCCGCGATAATACAGGTAGCCCCCGGCCAGGATCGCCAGGGCGACCAGGCCGAAGAGCGCGCCCCACATCCGGCGGGCGGGTCCGGTATTCAAAAACACGGCTGACATGCTTCACCCTCCGTTGGCTACCGCTGAAAACACACTCCCGCGCCCCGCTGCGCCACCCGCAAGCCGCTCAATCGGATTTCAGGCATTCGCGGATATACTGCTCAAGCTGGATGATGTCGATCGGCTTCGCCAGCATCAGATGCTGGTCGGCGGACTTCCCCTCCTCCCGCTTGACGACCAGGGAGCTCAGAAAAATAAAGGGCGTGTCCCGCGTGGTGCGGTGGGCCTTGAACTCCTGCATCACATTGCGGCCGCTCTTTCCCGGCATGGCGATGTCGCAGACCACCACATCCGGCTTGAAACCAAGCGCGGTTTTCAAGGCGTTCGTGGCATTGCTTTCCGTGCAGACCACAAACCCGCGCCGCTCGAGCGCGGTTTTCAACATCTCGTTGTGCAGCTCGTCATCATCAACGAGCATTACCTTCGGGCTTAATGTGCTCATCCGCATGTCTCCCGCGTTTTTTTTGTGTTATCTACATCCCTTTGAGCGGCAGATCAAACCAGAAGGAGCTCCCGAGCCCCTCCCTGCTCTCCACCCCGATCCGGCCGCCATGGGCTTCCACCGCCATCTTGCAGAAGGTGAGCCCCAGGCCGGTCGCATATTTCTGCTGGTGTTCAAAACCCGCCACCTGGCCGAACTTGTCGAAGATCATCCGCTGATAGGCCTCGGGGATGCCGGGGCCGTTGTCCTTCACGGCCACATGCACGTGGTCGCCGTCCGGGGTGATGGCCAGCCGGATCCAGCCGTCGGCAGGGGTGAATTTCAGCGCGTTGTCCACCAGGTTCTGGATCACCCGGAAGAGGATGTCCGCGTCGGCGACCACCTCCACGGGACCGCCGGACGCCTCCATCGCCAGATTCCGCCTTCCCCGGATCGCCTCGGCGCCGGCCAGCACGCGCGCCGCGACCGCGACCAGGTCGCACCGGCCCAGGTTCAGCTTCATCGCGCCGGCCTCCATCCGGTTCACATCCAGGATGGAGCTGATCATCTCCGCGAGCGAGGAGGAGACCGCCAGGGCGGTCTCCAGGAATTTCCGGTTTTTCGGCGCCAGCGCCAGCGCCTCGCTCTCCAGGACCACGCCCAGGTTGCCGTGGATGACGCTGAGCGGGTTGCGCAGGTCGTGGATGATCATGTGCACCAGGGTGTCCCTCAGATTCTCCAGCTCGCGCAGCCGGGCATAGCTCCGCCGCAATTCGTGCCGCTGCCGGTGGAGCTCGAGGTGGGTCCGCACGCGCGCCTCCACCTCCTCCACCTGGAAGGGCTTGGTGATGTAATCCACCCCGCCGACCCCGAAGGCTTTGACCTTGTCCATGGTTTCATGCATCGCGCTGATGAAAATGACCGGGATATCCCGCAGCTCCGCGTCGGCCTTCAGCTGTCCGCAGACCTCGTAGCCGTTCATCTCCGGCATATTGACATCCAGCAGGATGAGGCTGGGCGGGTGGTTGTGCGCCGCCTGCAGCGCCCGCTCGCCGCTGAGCGCGACCCGGATCTTGTAGCCCCGGTCCTTGAGCATGTCCGCCAGCAGCCGCACGTTGGCGGGCGCATCGTCAACAATGAGGATGCCCGGCCCCTCCTGATCCGCCTCTGTTGCTGGTTTCCGCATCACATGCCCTTCCCTGGCTAACCGCGCCCGCCGTTCTGCCACACCGGCGGATAGGCCTGCGCCCGCTTCAGCTCCGCGCACAGCCGGTTCACTTCCTCTTTCAGCTCGATCACGCGCGTTTCCCTGCCGACCATGGTCCGGTTGAACGTCTCGAGCTCGCCGGTCTTCTTCCGGATATCATCCTCCGTCTGCGTGCGCACCGCGACCTCGGCCGCCAGCTGCGCGTTTTTCGCCTGCAGCTCCGCGGTGCGCTGGCGCACAATCTCCTCGAGGTGGTCCTGGTGCCGGGCCAGCTCCTCTTCCGCCCGTTTGCGGTCGGAGATGTCCACAAAGGCCGCCGTGACATGGCCGGGGCCGGTCTGGAAAACGGTCAGGTCATAGATGCCGCCGAAACGCCGGTCATGGTAGGGCAGCTCGAACGATTGCGCCCCCAGTTCGCCCCGGGCCACCCTGCGGTAGGTCATGGGGACCTGCGTGTTGCCGAGGAGCGGGAAGGCCTCTTCGATGGTTTTGCCGGCCAGCGCCTGGTGGGCCATGCCAAGAATCCGGTCGGCGGCCGGATTGGCGCCGGTCAGCACCAGGCGCCCGTCGGATTCCAGCCGGTAAAAATGCATCGCCACGGGCGAGGCGTCCACGATGCTGCGGAACTTTTCCTCCGACCGACGCAGGGCCTCCTCCGCATGCTTGCGGCCGGTGATGTCGCGGTTGCTGGCACACCGCCCCAGCAACGTGCCGTTGTCGTCAAACACCGGCTGGCAGGTGTGCGCGATCCAGCGCACCTCACAGCCGCGGGTCACGATGCGGAAATCCGCCGCATGGGCCGCGGTTGACGTCAGCAGCTGGCGGTGCTGCTCGATGACGGCATAGTCCTCCGGGTGGACGATTGTATCGAGGAGGCTGGGCGTGGTGATGAACTCGTCATAGCGGTAGCCGGTGATCTTTTCACAGGAGGGCGTGGTGTAGATGAAGCGGCCCTCCGTCGATATCCAGTACTGCCAGTCGGCCGTGAAATTGGCGATGGTGCGGAACTTCATCTCGCTTTCCTGCGCCGCCGCGCCCGCCCGCTTGAACGCGGCGAAAAGCGGCGCCATGCTCGCCACGCCCAGCATCATCAGGAAGGATAGCGCCAGTCCGACCATCTCGTTGGCAAGATCCAGCGGCATGGGCGCATCATGGAACAGCAGGCGGTAGAGGGGCAGCGCGCGACGCACCGTCATGAGCGCCATGGCGACGGCGATCAGGCCCCAGGCCAGCCGCCGCTCCGAGATGCGGATCAGGCGCAAGGCCAGAACCGCGGCGGCAAACTGGAAAATCGAAGCCCATAGTAAAATGTAAATCATGGCCCGTCCCTGTTTCAGCCCGTTGTTGCCCGGTCCGGATTCCACGCCGCGCAGGCCGGATGCAATCCGCCTGTTGTGTGAAATTCAGATAGTGAAATGATACGGCACGGGAGGCACTTCGTCAATGAAGAGATGCGATTATCGCGCGGCCGGTCAAGGCTTGCGGTCCGTGCCGCCGCCGGGCGGGTCATCCTCCGGCTGCGACAGCGTGCGCGCCAGCGAGAACACAAATGCGCCCAGGATGACCGCCCAGCTTATGATCATGATCGCCCATCCGGTTTTCGTCATGGTGACACCTCCCGCGCCCTGCGGCGCCTCCAGGCCAGCCGCACCAGCACCAGCACGGCGGTCAGCAGCAGGATGATCACCATGCGGGTCAGCAGGATGACCGGCTTCGCCCGCGGCGCGACGGCCGCCATCCACAGCAGCGGCCACCCGTCCTGCACCAGGTAGACGGCCAGGATCACGGCCAGGATGAGCGGGGTGACATAGCGGATGATCCAGCGGTATATGCGCGGGATCGTGATGTCGGAGCCCACATGCAGCTCCGTCCATGCCCGGTCCATGCCGAAGACCCAGCCGAACAGGATCGTTTCAACGGTGCCGAACAGCACCAGGCAGAAGGTGCCGCCCCAGAAATCCAGCTCATCCACCACGCCGTACGCCAGCCCGAAGATCGCCATGTGGCACAGGATAAAGGTCGCCACAGCAAAAATGGCCACCGCCTTGCCGCGGCTCAGGTCGAATTCGTCCTCCAGGAACGCCACCGCCGGCTGCGCCAGCGAAACCGACGAGGTGATGCCGGCGATAAAGAGGAGCGCATACCAGAGCACGCCGAAGAACCGGCTGAACGCGATATGCTGGAGCACCATCGGCATGGCGACAAAGCCCAGGTCGAAAAGGCTGGCGAAGGCCACCACCGCGCCGGCCCCGAAAAACACAAACGCCGCCGGGATCACGATGCTGCCGCCCAGCACCACCTCGGCCACCTCGTTGGCGGCCGCGGCGGTCAGGCCGGAGAGCGCCACATCATCTTTCCGCTTGAGATAGCTGGCATAGGTCAGGATCACGCCGATGCCCACGCTCAGCGTGAAGAACACCTGCCCGGCCGCATCCAGCCAGATGCGGGACCGCACCACCCGCAGGGCGGCCGCGGCCGCGGCTGCCGGCTCGCCGGCCTGCCAGTGCGCCTGCAGCCGGTGCCAGGCCTCGAAATCCACCAGCTTGGCCCAGTCCGGGTTCCACATCATGCCGAGCCCGTTGAGCACATTGCGCTCCGGATGGGCCGGGTCCGGCGTGCCCAGCGTGAAGACCCGCACCACCAGGACCACGGCCATGACCATCAGCACCGGCATGGCCCATTCGCACAGCCGCTGGATGCCCTTGCGGATGCCGTGGAAAAGCACCCAGATGTTCGCCGCGAAGGTCAGGACAAAAAAGAAATACGCCCAGCCGATCCCGGAGAAATACGCATTGGCCTCCAGCCCGCGGTAGCCGTTCAGGAACGCCTTGAACTGCCCGGCGGTGGCGCAGGCCGCGTACCGGCCGGTGCCGGCGAACACGCTGTACCCCAGCAGCCAGGACTCGATATATACATAATAGATGAAGATCAGGACCGGCCCCAGGATGCCGATGGCGCCGAAATATTTGATGAACCGGTTCTTCTCCCACATGGAGTGGAACATGCCGGGTGCGGTGCTGTGGCCGAATCCGCCGCCGAACCGGCCGATGGTCCATTCGATCCACATCAGCGGCAGCCCCAGCAGGAGCAGCGCCGTGAAGTAGGGGATCATGAAGGCGCCGCCGTATCTGGCGGCCAGACCGGGGAACCGCAGGAAATTGCCCAGCCCGATGGCGCTGCCCGCCACCGCCATGATGACGCCCAGCCGGCTGCCCCACTGTTCTTTTGCCATGTAGCCTCCTTGAAGCCTATCCGAAAACCCATTTTGACCATGATGGCATGAGTTTTCGTGCCGGGCAAGGCGCAAAAACAGGTTGTAGACTGAAGGCTGTTAGCTTCACGGCTCAGTCGGAGACTTCGCCCTACCCGGGGAACACCAGAAAGGTGGGGCGAGCCCTCCGGGCGAGCCGTCCGTCCGCTGCAGGCAGAATGCCTCCCCACCTTCATGCAACAGCGGGTGCATAGCCCCCGCTATACTCTTTCCGGGTACAGCAGGCGCTATGTGCCTGCTGCAATGTGGAAGGGGCGATCTCCCCGCGCGCCTTGCGGACAGGGCAAAACCCGCCATGTCATGACCCGGTGGGTTTCCGGATAAGCTCTTGTCACGGCCGCCTCAGCCCTGCCGCAGCGCGTCATGGACCGCATTCAGCAGATCGTTCCGGCTGAACGGCTTGGTCATGAACCGCCAGCCGTGCTGCACAATTTCCGGCCAGCGGGTGTGGATATCGGCATAGCCGCTGGTCAGCACATAGCGCAGGCCGGCCTTCCGCTGCAGCAGCTCGCGGGCCAGGTCGATGCCGTTGCCGTCCGGCAGGATCACGTCGCTCACCACCACCTCGATTTCACCCGCATGTTCGGCGAAGGCGGCGCGCGCGTCCTCCACCGTGGCGGCGGCCACCACGCGGTATCCGGCCTCCTTCAGCAGGATCAGCATCAGCTTGCGCACCAGGATGTCATCCTCAACGGCCAGCACGCACTGCCCGGCGCCGGCCGGCGCTGCAATCAATGGACTCACGGCGGATTCCGCATCCCGCTCCGCGTCTTCCGCCGCCGGCAGGTAGATCTTGAACGTGCTGCCGTGCCCCGGCTCGCTGTAGACCGCGATCCAGCCTTCATGCTGCCTGACGATGCCGTAGACCGTGGACAGCCCCAGCCCGGTGCCCTGCCCCCGGCCCTTGGTGGTGTAGAACGGCTCGAAAATCTTGGCCTGCACTTCCCGGGTCATCCCCGCGCCGTTGTCCGTGAGCGACAGGACCACGAACCGCCCGGCGCGGCCGTCGGCATGCTGCGCCAGGTCCTCGTCCTCCAGCGCGATGTTGGCCGTGCGGATGGCCAGCTGCCCGCCGCCGGGCATGGCATCGCGGGCGTTGACCGCCAGGTTCATCAGAACCTGCTCGATCTGCCCGGCATCCACCTTCACGCGCCGCAGGTCCGGCGCCAGGTCCAGCTTGAGGTTCACATTCTCGCCGATCAGCCGGGTCAGCATCTTGACGAAATTCACGACGATGTCGTTCAGGCTGGCGACATGCGGCATGAGCATCTGGCGGCGGCTGAACGCCAGCAGCTGCCGGGTCAGGGCCGCGGCGCGCTCGCCGCTGCGGTGGATCTCCTGCACATCGCTGTACCGCCCGTCCTCGGGCGGGATGCTGTTCATCAGCAGGTCGCTGTAGCCCAGGATGGTCTGCAGGATGTTGTTGAAGTCATGCGCCACCCCGCCGGCCAGCCGCCCCACGCTCTCCATCTTCTGCGCCTGCTGCAGCCGCTTGAGCTCCGTGATGTCCGTGGCGACATGGATCATCTTTTCAATCTGCCCGGCGGCGTCCCGGACCGGCGTGCAGGACATCAGGAACGTGCCGTGCAGCAGCTCGCTCTCGACCTCCTGCAGTTCCTGCTTCCCGCTCCGCAGCGCCTGCTCCATGGGGCACGCCGTCGCAGGTCCGGTGTCAGCCGTCCCGTGGAAAATCTGGTAGCACTTCAGCCCGCGCAATTCATCCATGGTCTTGCCGGCGGCCGCCAGCATAGCCTGGTTGGCCAGGATGATGCTGTGCCGGACATCCATCACCACGGCCGGCTGGCCAATGGCCTGGAAGATGTTCTCCCACTCCGCACGGCTGCGCTGCAGCGCCTCCTCGGCCTGCTTGCGCTCCAGCGCCATCCCCATGCTGGTGGCGAGGCTTTCAAAGAAGCGGATCTGCCCGGGATACAGGAAATCCTCCCGGCGGTCGTTGAACTGCAGCAGCCCGATGATCGCCTGCCCAACGCGCACCGGGATGAGGGCGACCGTCTGGTAGCCGGCGTGGACGCAGCGGTTGCGGGGGTTGACGCGCCGCTCGGCCTGCGGCGGAATCGCGAGCAGGTCCGATGCCCGGTCGGTCCACCAGCTGCCGCTGGCTGAAAAGTTGGGCATGCCAAGATCCGTGCGGCCGGCGAGCACCATCCCGCACGTGCATTCAAGGACCGGGCGACCGTCCGCATCGCGCAGGACCGCGCCGTCGCCGCCCCGGGCGCACAGGAAATTCTCCTCCACGAGGAAGCCGTCGAGGAACCCCGACTGCTCATAATAGGGATAGTCATCGCCCTGCCGCAGCCGCAGCCCCACCGCATCGAACCCGGTCATGTCCTTGATCAGCTTGAGGGTGTCACGGATCATCGTGCGGGTGTCGGCGCTCCGGTTCAGCACGTCGAGGACCGCCGCCGTCAGCTGCAGCCGGTCATCAATGTGTTTGCGCTCGGTGATGTCCCGCACCACGGTGATGATGCACCGGCGCCCTTCAATGTCGGTCGGGCGGGAGTGGATTTCAACCGGCAGCTCGCGGCCGTCCTTGCGCCGGTGCCGCCATTCGAACTGGCTGGGCGCCTGAAATGACCGGCGCACTTTCGCCATCGCGTCCCGGCTCAACTCCGGTGCCGCCAGCCCGGCGGGGGTCATGGCCTTGAATTCGTCAAGCGTGTAGCCGTACCGCTCCATGGCCACATGGTTCGCCAGCATGAACCGTCCGTCAGGACCGATCAGGAAGATCGCGTCCGGCCCGGTGTCGAAAATCGTGCGGAACTGCTCTTCGCGCATCCGCAGGGCGTTCTCCGCCTGTTTGCGTCCGGTGATGTCGCTCATGGTGCCGAGCATGCGACAGGGCACGCCCTGCGGGTCCTTGATGAAAACACCGTGATCCTCGGTGAAAACATACGAGCCGTCCTTGCGCCGGAAGCGGTACTCGACCTGATAAGGCAGCCCTTCCTTCAGGCATGATTCCAGCAGGGTGACCGCCTCGGCCCGGTCATCGGGATGGATATGGTCCTCCCACTCCCGGATGCCGACCGTCTTGAACTCCTCCGTCGTGCAGCCGGTCACCTGCGCCACCGCGCCCGCCCATTTGATATGGCCGCTGGCTAAATCGTAATCATAAACCAGATGTCCGGTCTGCTCCGTCACAAGGCGGTAGCGCGCCTCGCTTTCCTGAAGGGCCTTTTCCGCCTGCCTGCGCTCGGTGATGTCGCGGGTGATGGTTTGCACGAACGGCTGGCCTTCCACCGTGATCAGCCGCATGCTGATCTCCACCGGGAACTGCGTGCCGTCTTTCCGCTGGTGGATGGTTTCGCCGCGGAAACTGCCCTCCGCCCGCAGGTGCTGCAGGCGTTCCATGAGGTTGTGCCGGCCCGCCGCGGGAATCATGATCTGCACCGGCTGGCCGACCAGTTCCGCCCGTGAGTAGCCATACACCGCCAGCGCGCGGTCGTTGACCTCCACGATGCGCCCGTCTTCCGCCGTCAGCACGATAATATCGTTGGCGTGCTTGATCAGGTATGCGAAGTGTTCGCGCAGCGCCTTGCTTTCCACTTCCGCCCGGTAGGCATGGAGGTAATGCAGCTTCATCTGGCGCTGCCGGGCCATGATCAGGAGTATCGCCGCGCCGGCGAGCAGGAAAACTGCGGTCATCAGGATCAGCGCCGCGCGCTCCCGCCACAGCGCAAAGGCTTCCTGCCGGTCCATTTTACCGACCACAAACCAGGGCGAATCCGGCACCGGGCCGAACGCGGCGATCACCTTCACCCCGCGGTAATCCCTGGCTTCCGCAATCCCCGGCGGACGGGTGACCGCCATGACGGTCAGGGCATTGGTTTTTGTCAGCGGAATGGCCAGTTTCAAGGTGGTGTTGGTCTGGTAGCGCAGGCCGCTCAGGAACAGCACCTGCCCTCCGTCGCGCCGCACCAGCTGCGCCTCCGTGGTGGTGCTGTCTGTGGGCCAGGTCCGCAGGATCGGGTAAAGCTCCCGGTACGGATCCACCACCAGCACCGCGCCGAATTCCGGCGCCGGTTTTCCCGCATCCGTGCCGGCCAGCGGGGCAATGAGGCTGAGCCGCGGCGCGGAGCCCGGCGGCAGCAGGAACAGGTCGCTCATGGCCGGCTTGCCGGTCTGCAGCGCCAGCCGCAGGCTGCCCTGTTCCAGCGCCGTCAGTGCGCGCAGGTTGCCCGACAGGCTGAAAAACACCTTGCCGGTTTTATCCGCCAGCAGGATGTCTTCATAATGGTCGGCTTCCTGGAAAGGCTGGAGCCGGGTGGCGATGTTGTCGCGCTGCTCATCCGACGGCTTGGCCGCAAAACCCGGGACGGCACGGCGCAGGGACCGGTTTTTGGAAACCAGCCCCGCCATGTTGATCAATTCCTGACGCCAGCTATGGATGGCCTCAATCTTGGGCTTGACCAGCGAGTTCAGATCATTTTCCGCCTCGTGCCGCAGATCGGATTCCTGTATGCGGTAAATCCATGCCCCGCCGCCGGCAATCATCGCCAGCGCCAGCAGGAAAACCGCCAGCAGCCGGAACAGGTTCCTCGGTTGTTCAGCCAGGTTGTCCATGATTGCCTCCGCCGCCGTGTGGCCCGACCCTTGTTCTGATTGCCACACATTTAACAAAAGCAATCCGGAATGACAAGCCAATGGTCAGGAATGTGTGCCTGGAAATTCGGAGTTGCCCCCGTTAATGGTGTTACCCCGGGCCCTCTGATGGCGGGCAGGACATTGGCCCGATGCTGACCCAAAAGAAGGGACGGGATGGTGGGCGCTACAGGATTTGAACCTGTGACTTCTTGCGTGTGAAGCAAGCGTTCTCCCACTGAACTAAGCGCCCGGAGTGGTCGAATAGGGGGCAAAGATTGTCACATTTGATCCGGCTTGTCAACCCGTTCCCATGAGGAAATATCTTTGAGCCGGGCCATGATCGCCAGCCGCTGGGTGCAGGCCTCCTCGCACACGCCGCAGGCGACGCAGCGCGCCGCGCCGCCGCGGTGGCCGACCAGGATGCCCCAGTCGTAGGCCTCGTCAAGCTCCGCGGCCATGGCCGCATCGTCGCCGCCGAACACGGCCTTGCGGTTGTAGAACTGCATGTAGCGCGAGACGGGGATGTCATGCGGGCATTTTTCGCAGTAGCCGCAATAGGTGCAGGCCTGGTCCATGCTGGCCGACAGCTTTTCCCGCAGGCGCTGCAGCTCCGCCGCGTCAAACGGCCGGGCCGCGTCCGCCATCCGGCAGGCCGCATCGATCTCCTCAACGGATGAAAAGCCCACCAGCGAGACCGTCACCGGCGGGCACGCCAGATTGAACCGCAAGGCCGCCTCCGTCGGGGTCTCGCCGGGCTGCGCCAGGAAGCCGAGCTTGTCTTCGTTCTGCGGGATCAGCCCGCCGCCCAGCGGATTCATGGTCACCACGCCGAGCCCGCACTTGGCCGCCGCCATGGCGCCCTCCCACCGGTACGGGAAATTCAGGATGTTGAGGCCCATCAGGATGCCTTCCACGCGCCCCTCCTCCGCAATCTGCCGGATCTCATGGCCGGGCTGGTGCGAAGAGAGCACGATGTGGTCGATGAGCCCCTCTGCCTTACATTTTAGCAGGCCCTCGTACTGGCCGCCCTTGCGCATGGCCAGCCGGTAGTGGTCCATGTGGCGGATGCACCAGATGTGGAAGAAATGAATTTTGGGCACACCCAGCTTTTTCAGCGACGCTTCCACCGCCCGGCGCGCCAGGTCCGCCGTGGGGGCATCGGTCGGCATGCTCTTGGTGGAAACGTAATACTCGCCTTTCAGCGTGCGGAAGGCCTCGCCGAAGAGCGCCTCGCTCTCGCCGCCGCAGTAGTCGGGCGCGGTGTCAAAGTAGTTGATGCCTTTCTGGAAGGCGTAATGGACCAGCGCGGCGTTGTGGTCCCGTCCGCGACGCAGATCGAACCGCATGCCGCCGAACCCGAGGCGCGACACTTTTTTACCGGTCTGTCCGTAGGGCTGGCAGCGCATGACGGGTCATCCTTTGAAGATCACGTATTTGCGCATGGCATAATTGATGCAGAGCGCGGTCACCAGGTTGGCGATGAAGGCATAGGTGGTCTGCATGCCGTAGTGGCTGATCAGGTAGCCCATCATCGGCGTGCCGATGGCCATGCTGACGCCGGACACCAGCGTGAACAGGCCGAACTCGATCAGGATATGGTGCCGGCCGCGCTTGAACACCCACAGGATGTTGACCAGGTAGGCCACCAGGTTGGAGACCAGGAACGCCGGCACATTGGCGATCATGGCGTTGTGGCTGCGCTGGGTGTCCGAAATCGCCGCCACCTGCAGGTGGCACAGCCGCACGCCCCAGTCCGCGGGCTGCAGCGCGGGGAACAACTTCCACGCCACGAGATGGAACATGATGATGTAGGCCGCAGTCGCCAGGCCGCCGCCGATGGCATACTTGACGAACTGGATGGCCGGATGCGCATCCGTGCCCTTGAACTGCCTGATCAGACTCATGCTGCTGTGCTCCTTTTCGGCACCCGCCACAACCTTGCCGGTTCCGCTTGTGTCGTTTGAATTTTTTCCTTATAACAGAGTCCCATCATGATGACAACAGAACAAGATTTGCGCAAAACGGTTGACCGGATCCTGCCGGGGGTGACCGCCCTGCGGCGCTGGCTGCACCAGCACCCGGAGCTGGCGCTGCACGAAACCCTGACCGCCGCCCGCATCCGCGCGGTGCTGAAGCCGCTGCCGCTGAACATCCTGCCGCCGTTCATGCAGACCGATGTGGTGGCGCTGCTCGCGGGCGCCGGCCCGGGCCGCAACGTCACGCTGCGCGCGGATATCGACGCGCTGCCGCTCGAGGAAAAAACCGGCCAACCCTACCGCTCGCGGCATCCCGGCTGCATGCATGCCTGCGGCCATGACGGCCACACCGCCATGCTGTGCGGCACCGCGATGGCGCTGGCGGCATTGCGCAAACAATTCAAGGGGTCCGTCCGTTTTGTGTTCCAGCCCGGCGAGGAAGTGGTGGCCGCGGGGCAGGCGCTGGTCGCCCGGGGCGCGCTGAAAAACCCCGCGCCGGACGCCGTGCTGGCCCTCCACGGCTGGCCGGGATATCCGGCCGGCCACATCTGCAGCCGCCCCGGACCGACCATGGCGGCGGCGGACTTTTTCCGGATCAACATCCGCGGGCGCGGCGCCCACGGCTCGCGGCCGGAAGCCGCCATCAACCCCCTGCTGACCGCGGTGCGGCTGGCGGATGCGCTGCACGCCCTGCCCGCGCAGAAATTCGGCGCGCATGACCCGGTGGTACTCTCGGTCTGCCACATCGAGTCGGGCCGGAACTCGAACATCATCCCGGACGACGCCATGCTGGAGGGCACGGTGCGCTATCTCGACCTGCGCCTGGCCAAGCTCATGCCGCGCTACATCCGCCAGCTGGCGCAGGGCATCTGCGCCTCCACCGGCGCCAAGTTCGACATGGTCTATGAACGGCCTTACATCCCGCTTTTAAATGATGAGGCCATCGTCGAGCTGGGCCGCAAAACCACGCAGAGCCTTTTCGGCAAAAACCACTGGCATCTTTTGAAAAACCCGTCCATGGGCGGAGAGGATTTCGCCTACTACCTGCGCCACCATCACGGCGCCATCTTCTTCCTCGGCATGGGCAAGGACAAGCCCTGCGTGCACAATCCGCATTATGACTTCAATGACGCGGCGCTGAAAAACGGCATCCTGTTCATGGCGCAGGCCGCGCTGAACGCGCTCAAAGGTGCGGATGGCGACATCCCCTGACATCATCCGCCTCATCCGTAATCAATCTTTACCTCCTCTTTTGCCTCCTGCGAACTACAGGTTTCCACCTGAATTTTAAATCCTATTCAGGGGAAATGGCACACACCGGAACACCATGGAACACATTTTGGAGAATATTTTTGTCCCGTTTTATTTATAACCATTTACGCATAAATGTTTTATGAATCAAAACGACAAGGCTCGCAGCGTTTTCGTGTTCCATTTTATTCGTAATTACTTTTATTTGAACTGCTTGCGCATATTTTGACGTGTTTATAAATCAAAAATATTTTCAGCGATAAGCACATCCAAATGGGCCATAGTACCGGTTGTAGATCACTCACACACCCTGGAGATGCAGGGGGGCTGCAGGTCGGAATAAAAAAATGTGATCTCGAAAAATCGGAACTGCCTTCACGGTTTCCACTCGTGACGCCACACCCACGCCAAAAGACTGCTATTTTTTATTTTTAGGACCGGCCCCTCGTCCCTCAATTTGGATGGCAGGCAAGCGGATTGAGGGGGGCGGCGACAACGGAGCCGACGGGGGGCACTGGGCGTCCCGCTGTGGCGATACCCTTCTTGCGTGGCGTTGGCCCGTCGGGAGGGGGATGGCAGCGGCGAGCGATAGCGAGCCGGGAAGCGGGAGTCACGCGTCAACGAGCGCGGATGATTGTCGTTTGTCTCAGCGTGACCCTAATGGCTCCCTAATGGCTCATGACCCTAATGGCTCACGCTTTAACGAGCGGGCTGATTGTCTTTTGTCGACAGCGTGACCCTAATGGCTTCTGCCGACGGTGCTGACGTAGGAGGAGTGCAAGCGTTTGTTCGACGTCTTGCCGGGCACGTACAGATTGATGGCGTGTGCCGCTCGATGCCCGGTGCGGGCACCGAGCAGGCACAACGCCCAGATTCGACAGATGGTCTATGGATAGAAGCCACGTCTCACGCTGCTGATCGCGTTGTTGGCTCCGTTCCACTCCTTGAAGGTTGGGTACTTCCCATTGCCGGTCGGACCACCCTTGTCGGAAACCTGCCATGCCAGACCTTGATACCCATTGTGCTCGTAGAGCGTCCAGTTTCCCTTGTACACGATCAGGGATGTAGTCATGTCGTTGTATTGCCAATCTGAGAGGTTAGGTACATCCTTGCTTTCAATCACACATTGTTTTCCGGTGAAGTTCTCCCCGTCGTATAAAACAATGCGCCAGTCGGGATTTGGTCGGACAGTGCCACAACCAGCCAGAAGCAACAGCCATCCGAGAACACCAGCGATCTTTATTGCATTCTTCATTCAGTCCTCTTTCGATTGATTGGTTTAGTGAGTCATCGAACTTCAACTCCGTATCTTAAAACTGACATTCCTCCTTTCTTTTGTTGTCGGTCGAACAGTATTTGAAATAAGCGTACTGTTTTGTGACCCCGAGGACTGCCAGTCCTCAGCATGCAAAGAGCACTACCGCTTCCATAGTCGCTCCCTTTCACGAGGGGTGTCGTTTGTTCATTCGCCAGCGTCACGCATAGCAAGCCTCAAACACCCCCCCCTGCTTGGATTGTGATTTAACACCAAATCCGGATGGCGGGCAAGCGGATTGAATGGGGAAAGACTGTTAGGCTGTAGGCTTTTAGACTGTTAGGGAGAAAGTTTTCCAGGCCCTTTGACGATTCGGCAATCTCAGTACGGGCTGGACGGGCTTTCTTCACCCGTGACGCCCCGACCTCAAAGAGTCGGGGTCGCGGGGATCGGGGCGGGGTCGAGCATGGCGTTTTTACCGTCGGCCCTAAAAGGCCCAGCGGTAGAGCAGCCGGGTTTCGGGCGCGGGCTTTGACAGCCATGCGGCATCCCATGAGATGCCGCCGGATCGGGTTCAAGCCACGTCAGAAGTTGATGTCCAGCTGGGTGGTGAATGTGTCTGACCCCGCCAGGCTGGGTTCGGCCCACATGTCATACCCGACGATCACGGACACATCCTTGGAGAAGGCCCAGGCGGCGCCGACGCTCAAGCCGCCGAGAGCGTTCCGGCCGCCCTGGTAATCAACCGCAGCCCAGAGCTTGTCCGATATCTCGCTCATGGTCCGGTCCCAGGATGCGAGGATTCCGGTGTTGGCCTCTTCCCCGTTCTTGTCAAGGAGCACATCCCCGTTGCCCGCATAGTACCCGGCCGAAAAGCGGCCGAGGGACGGGATGGTTCCAAAGGAAGGGAGCGTCTTTGCGGCCAGCCCGTAGACGATGTCCTGATCGGTCCGGACTGCGCTGCCCTTCTTTGATTCGGTCCCGAAATTGAACCCGCCCGCCGCCAGGGCCGGCACATGGGCGCCCAGCGCATCCTCGGGAACGCCCAGCTTCGCGTTGAAATAGAATGGATGGTCGTCATACGCCGTGCCATTGACAAGATAGTCGACGCCGACCTCCGCCTTGACGGCTTCGAACGGCAGCACGCCGACGGTAAGCCCGGCATCATACACGTTGGGATCGCGCTCCCCGGGCGTGAAGTGCCCGTTGCCCGAAGACCGGAAGTAATTATCCAGGCCCAGGTGCCAGACGTTGAACGCCTGCACATCCGTCGATGGAATCCATATCTGCGTTGAGGGCGTCGCCAAGCCCAGGGCCGCCCACCCCGCGCAGACAACGCCTGCCATCATGCCTATGCTTGCTCGCCTCATGCTGCACCCGCCTTCCTGTTTTTCTTGCTGTTTATGCCGTTGCCGCGCACGGGTGGCGGCTCCCGGTCCCGGGGCCGCCACCGCCGCCGGTCTGCCGCCTATCCGATCGCGACGCCGCCTGTTTCCCCGGTGCGGATTCGCACGCATTCCTGCAGGTCGAGGACGAATATCTTCCCGTCCCCCACCTCGCCCGTGCGCGCACCCGACTTGATCGCCTCAAGGGTCGGGGCCACGTAGCCGTCGTTCACGGCGATCTCCAGTTTCACCTTCTTCAGGAGGCTGCCGGCCTCCTTGTGGCTGCGATAGATCGTGGCCACACCCTTCTGGCGCCCGCGCCCCATCACGCTGGTCACGGTGACCAGGTGGATCTCCTTCTGCGTCAATGCATCGAGCACATCGTCAACACGGTCCGGCTGAATGACTGCAATGATGTATTTCATGGTTCTTTCTCCTGTTTGCTATTCAAGCATGGTGTAGCCGGTTTCCCGGTGATCGCTCAAGTCCAAGCCGATGCGTTCGCCCTGGTCCGTGGCCCGGAGCCCCATCACGGCATCCACGATCTTCAGCAGTATCCAGGTTGCCGCGAACGAGAACACCACGGTGATCAGGACCGCCTTGAGCTGGATCAGGAACTGCCCGGCATTGCCGTAGAAGAGGCCGTTCACGCCGTTCACCTTCGCGGTGGCCCAGAGCCCCGTGGCCAGGGCGCCCCACATCCCGCCGATGCCATGCACGCCGAAGGCGTCCAGCGAGTCGTCATACCCGGCCTTCGTCTTGACGAACGACACAAAGATGTAGCAGATCACGGCGACGCCTATCCCGACGCCGAAGGCCCCCGCCACGTTCACGAACCCGGAAGCCGGCGTGATCGCCACCAGCCCGGCCACCGCGCCCGTGATGACGCCCAGCACCGTCGGGCGCTTGTTGAGCAGCCAGTCGATAACGGCCCAGGTGAGGCCGGCGCTCGCGGCGCCGATATGCGTGACGACGAAGGCGCTGGCGGCCAGCCCGTTCGCCGCCAGCGCGCTGCCGGCATTAAACCCGAACCAGCCGAACCAGAGGAGCGCCGCGCCCAGCACCGCGAACGGCAGGTTGTGGGGCGGCGACATCTTGTCGGGGTATCCTTTCCGCTTGCCGAGCACCAGCGCGCAGGCCAGGGCCGCAACACCGGCGTTCACATGCACCACCGTGCCGCCCGCGAAGTCCGCGGCGCCCGCGCGCAGGTTGCCGGCCGCGTCGAACCGCGACAGGAATCCTCCCAGCCCCCAGACCCAGTGCGCGACGGGATCGTACACCAGGGTGGCCCACAGCAGGATGAACACGCAGAAGCTGGAGAACTTCATGCGCTCGGCGAAGGCGCCGATGATCAAAGCCGGCGTGATCACCGCGAACATCATCTGGAAGATCATGAACACCGAATGCGGGATCGTCGCCGCATATCCGGCATTCGGATCCGCGCCGACCGATCTGAGCCCGGCCCAGCTCAGGTTCCCGATTATCCCTTTGACGTCCGGGCCGAAGGCAAGGCTGTATCCGAACAGCACCCACTGCAGGCTCAGGAGGCACATGATCATGAAGCACTGCATCAGCACCGACAGCACGTTCTTCCTGCGGACAAGCCCGCCGTAGAAGAATGCCAGCCCCGGAATGGTCATCAGCATGACGAGCGCCGTGCTGACCAGCACCCACGCGGTGTCGCCCGAGTTCACCGCCGGGGCGGCCACCGGCACCGGCACGGCCGCGACCGCAGCGGTTACATTCGCGGCGGTCTCCGCCGCCAAAGAGGGCAGCGCGCATGCCAGCGCCAAACCCGCCCCCATCAGCCCCGTGATCAGTCCAAGCCTTCTCATGTCTCATCCTCCCCTTGTTGTTGGTTCATGGCATATATTATGACTGAATCATGCATTAGCATACGCTATGCCAACTGGAGGATTTCGACGACTTTACAATGCTTAATCAGTTTATGTGCAATTACATGCGAATATATATATGGAAAAACACCGAATGGTTTTGATATGCGTAAACATACGAAAATGTTTGTTGAAAATGTAATATTTACATAAATGTCATTCGCTTTTGAAAACGATGAGGCTGGTGGCGATACGGATGTGAACCGTTTTCAGATTAGGAGCCTATCCGAAAACCCATTGGGCCCAGTGGGTTTTCGGATAGGCTCTAAAAGGGGAACCTTGCCTGAACCCTAGGAAAAATCACATGAAAACATCAGCAAATCTGCACAATCCGTCCTAAATCAGATTTATTTTGGACAGCAGTTCCCCAGGAATGTCAGGATCAACGACGTTCCTTTGGTGAACGATTATGCTTTTTGGGGATGTATCATCGTTCCTGGTGCGATTGCATGAAGCCGGCGATATGTCCGATGGCATCCCGGGCTTCCGGGATCAAGGGTTCATGGGAGTGGAACACATGGAACATGCCCGGCCAGATTTCGAGCGTCACGGCAACCCCGTCGGCGCGGGCCTTGTCCGCCACCCGGACGCTGTCGTCGCGGATGATCTCATGCTCGCCGACCTGGATCAGCAGCGGCGGGATCCGGCTGTAGTCAGCAAAGACAGGCGAGGCGAGCGGAGTGCGGGGATTGGTCCACTTTTCCAGATAGTGCTCCACAAATGCGGGCAGGCAACGCGGACTCATGATGGGATCGTTCGCCGCCTCGCTTTGGGTCGATGCGCCGGACAGGGTCAGGTCGGCGAAGGGCGACAGGGCGATGCCGCCTGCAGGCAGTTTCATCTTGCGCCCGCGCAGCGCCAGCAGGGTGGCCAGGGTCAGCCCGCCGCCAGCCGAATCCCCGGCGATGAACGTGGTTCCGGCAGGCGCCGGACCGGTCGGCCCCGTTGTGGTCATCCATTCATGGGCACGGACGCAATCGTCGAGCGCGGCCGGGAAGCGGTGTTCCGGCGCCAGCCGGTAGTCGGGCAGCAGCACGGCGCATTTTGCGGCGGCCGAGATGTGGGCTGACATGGCGAGGTAGAAGGCGGCCGAGCCCGACACATAGCCGCCGCCGTGCAGATAGAGGAGCCGCACATCCGGGTTCGCGCCGGGGGCCATGACCCATTCACAGGGGAGGTCGTCAACCTGCGTGCGGATGCACTGCGCGCCGCTGATCGTGGGCTCGCGGCGCGTGGCCATGATTGCGCGCAGCTCGTCGAGGTTGAAGCCGTTGCTTCCAAACGGCTGCCCCTGGCGCAGTTTCAAAAAGTATTCGCGGCCTTCCGGTGAACTTGCCAGTCCGGAGCCCGAGGGGTTACTAAAACTATAAACCAAGGCCATTGCGTCACCCCGCGGGAAAACGTTTTCTATTTTCTCGACCGTGCACGCCAAGCGCCCTAAAAGGCCCAGCGGTAGAGCAGCCGGGTTTCGGGCGCGGGCTTTGACAGCCAGGCGGAAAGCGGATTGGCATTCATCTGCACCTTGAAGAAGTCGGAGAACGACCGTTCGCGCTCATAGCGGTACACCTTGACATGGTCCACCGAGAGCAGGGAGGCGGTGGTGTCCACGGCGTCCTGGAAATAGCCGATCTCATCGATCAGCCCCAGCGCCTGCGCCTGGTCCGCGGTGAAGATGCGGCCGTCCGCGAGATCGCGGACCTTCGCCTCCGGCAGCTTGCGGTTCTGCGCCACGAGCCTGACAAAGCGCGAGTGCAGCTGGTCCACGATCTGCTGCAGCATCAGGCGCTGGGCGTCGCTCAGCTCCTCCAGCGGATTCAGCATGTCCTTGTTGGCGCCGGACTTGATGGTCACGTCCTTCACGCCGATCTTCAGCGCCAGCTCCTTGAAGTTGAAGCTCTGCATGAGCACGCCGATGGAGCCGGTGATGGTGGTGGGGTGCGCCACGATGCGGTCCGAGGCCAGCGCGATGTAATAGGCGCCCGAGGCCGCCACATCGTTCATCAGCGCCACCACATGCCGCCCCTTCTGCGCCGCCTTGAATTTCTTCAGCGCCTCGTAGATGACGTCGCTGGCGGTGATGCCGCCGCCGCCGCTGTCAATGTCCAGGATGATGGCGCGCACCTCCGGGTCATGCGTCGCCCGGCGGATGGCGTTCAGGGCGGAGGAGGCCGAGCTGAGCCGCGTGCCGAAGAAGCTCTCCTCCTCGTCCAGCATGATCATGCCGCGCACGGAGATCATCACCACCTTGGTGTCGCCCTTGCCCCAGGCCCACACCTCGTTCATGGCCGGCGATTCATCCTCGCCCATTTTCGTGTCGCGCGCCGCCTCGCAGCCCCCGCCGCCGGTGGCCGACTTGACCATCCAGACGCACCCGCCGATCATGAGCAGGCCCGCCAGCATGGCGACCAGTATCGCGATGCCGATGAAAATCAAACATCCCCTGCCCGACCGTTTTCCGGTTTCCATGGCGTGTTCCTCCCTGCGCACGGGAATCAATGTGCGGTTGTTTTTCGTTTGCAATAAAATCAGATAGTAAGGAGAAGCGGGAAGGATGCGCAAGCCAAATCCCCGGCGGATTGCCGGTTTGTGCCCGCCAGCGCCCCGCAGGGACGCCAAGGCTGAAGCGGTTTAGGCTATAGGCTGAAGGCCGGAGACGGATGCGTTTTAACTACGAAATGCGCGAAATATGCGAAAAAGGAATTTGGATTTCCTAACAGTCTACAGCCTATCATACCATTTGTGCTAGAGATTCGGTATAAAGACACGGCTTGTGCAGCACGGCAATCATTCACCTTTGCCACGGACGGCACAGAGGCTGAAGCGGTTTAGGCTATAGGCTGAAGGCCGGAGACAGATGCGTTTTAACTACGAAATGCGCGAAATATGCGAAAAAGGAATTTGGATTTCCTAACAGTCTACAGCCTATCATACCATTTGCGCTAGAGATTCGGTATAAAGACACGGCTTGTGCAGCACGGCAATCATTCACCTTTGCCACGGACGGCACAGAGGCCGTCCCTCCAATTTGTAAAACTCATTCCGTCTGTTAAATTTTCTGGAGGGTCGGGCTCCGTCCCGACCATTCTTTGCCCGGGAACTTTGTACTCAATCTCTAGCGCAAATGGTATCAGCCTGTATCCTCACTGGTTTGTGCCGTTGATTTCCGCCACGGAATCGGCGATGATCCGGCGAAACATAAGGAATTTTATATGTCTGAAAACAGCAATCACCGCGTCATCCGCGACATTGAATATGTAAGCCGCAACGGCGCACGCCTGATGCTGGACCTTTATCTGCCGCTAAAAGGCGCCGGACACCCGGTGGTGGTCGGCATACCGGGCGGCGGCTGGTTTGAATGCGAGAAACAGCATGTCCCCCGCTTCCTGCTGGACCACGGCTTCGCCATGGCCTGCATCAACTACCGCGTCAGCGGGGAGGCCATCGCACCGGCCAACATCCGGGACTGCATGGCCGCCGTGCGCTGGGTGCGGCAACATGCCGGGCAGCACCAGCTCGATCCCGGCCGCATCGGCGCCTACGGATCTTCCGCGGGCGGACACCTGGCCGCGCTGCTGGGCGCGGCGACGGGTATCGCCGGACTGGACGAATATGCCGACGACCCGGATGCCCTGCCGGCCACCGTGCAGGCGGTGTGCGATGTCTGCGGGCCCACGGACCTGAACCGGATGGCGGTCCCGGAAATCGCCGCGCAGTTCGCCCGGCTGCGCGAGGTGACCGACCAGTATCTGGGCGGCCCGGTCACGCAGCGCCATGCGCTGGCGCGCCTCGTGAGCCCGCTGACCTATGCCTCCGCCAGCTATCCGCCGGCGCTGCTGATCCACGGCGACCAGGACCCCGTGGTGCCGGTCGAGGAAAGCATCCTGTTCCATCAGGCGCTGGAAAAAGCCGGGGCAGATTCACAGCTGCGGGTGGTGAAAGGCGGCAAGCACGGCAACGTGGATGAACCGTCGGCGGATGTCATCACCCGGTTTTTCGTGGACCAGCTGCGCAACAAGGCGAGCTGATTAAGAACATTTATTAGGTAGTCAGGAGTCAGAATTCAGGAGTCAGAATGAGAACCCCAGCAAAGACATTCGAAGATTTAGTGGTTTGGCAAAAGGCCCACCAATTCGTGCTTGCTGTTTATTGTTTATCACAGACATTCCCGCGGTCGGAAACCTACGGCTTGTCATCTCAAATGCGCCGCGCCGCTGTATCCATTGCCGCGAATATTGCGGAAGGATTCAGAAAACGCGGAAAAGCAGACAAACTCCGCTTTCTCAACATCGCGCAAGGCTCCCTCGAAGAATCACGCTACTACCTGATTCTTGCCCGGGATCTTGACTACGGTGATGCTTCCGGGTTAAGGACAGCGTTGGAGGAGGTCAGCAAGCTGCTGGAGGCTTATTCGCAGGCTATTCTGAATTCTGACTCCTGAATCCTGAATACCCAAGCTGCTATCCCGTCAATCAGCTCCTCCGCTCCATGGCCGCCGCATAGGCGCCATCGGTATGGCTTTCGGGCGGGACCAGCAGGCTCTCTTCAAGCAGGGCGAAAGCCGGATGGCCCTTGAGCCAGGCCTCAATCTGCTTCGAGTCCTCCTCCTGCTCCAGGCTGCAGGTGCTGTACACCAGGCGGCCGCCCAGCTTAAGCCGCGCGGACATGGCGTCCAGGATCGTGCGCTGGGTCTCGACCTGCTGCGCAAGACGGACATCTGAAAACCGCCAGCGCGCATCCGGCCGGCGGCGCAGCACCCCGGTGTTGGTGCAGGGCACATCCAGCAGGATGCGGTCAAACTGCTGTCCGCCCAGCGCGGGGTTTTCCGCCTGCGCGGCATCCCCCTGCACCACCCGGATGTTCGGCCAGGCCAGGCGCGCCACATTCGCGCGCAGCAGCGCCAGCCGGTCCTCATGGCAGTCCATGGCGACCAGCTCGCCCTCGCCCGCCATTTTTTCCGCCATCAGCAGCGCCTTGCCGCCCGGCGCGGCGCAGGCATCCAGGACACACACGCCCGGCTGCACATCCAGCAGGCGGATGGCGGCCAGCGTGGCGGGATCCTGCACCGTGAACCAGCCCTCGGCATAGCCGGGCACCTGCTCAACCGGCACGCCGGACGGCAGCGCCAGGCACTCCTCCGGCGCCGCCGGATGCGGGACCGCCTCGATGCCGGCCTGTTTCAGCTGACCCTGGAACAGGTTCATCGTCACCCTGCCCTGGTTGGGCCGGATGACGACCTCGGGCCGCTGGTTGTCCCAGCGGCAGATCGCCTCGGTGCGCGCATCGCCGAACTGCCGGCGCCACCGGTGGATCAGAAAGTCGGGATGCGATTCGCGCACGCCGAGCGGCGCACGCGCGAAGGCCGCCTGCCACACGGGGCGCTCGCGCACCAGGCGCCGCAGCACGCCGTTGACAAAACGCACCTGCGCCGCGCCGGCCAGCCGCTTGACGGTGGCCACGGTCTCATTGACCGCCGCGTAGTCCGGCACGAAATCCATGCACAGCAGCTGATAGAGCCCCAGGAAAAGACAGGCGCGCACCAGGGGCTCCGGCTTGTGGTGGACATACAGGTTCATGGTCCATTCCAGCATGCGGCGCTGGCGGACGACGCCAAACACCAGCTCCATGCCCAGCGCGCGGTCCGGCATGACCTCCGGCAGGAGCCGGTCCGGGAAGTCCGCCGTCTCCAGCCATTGCGCAATGACATCGGCGGCGATATCGCGGACAAAAGGCTGATCGGATGAAGATGCTTTTTGATTCACTGCCAATTCCAATTTATTACCGCCCACAGATCACACAGATGAACACTGATTAAGAGCCTATCCATGCATATCCTGTTTTTTTTGGTCGACGCCTTCTGCCCTGAACTCTGAACCCTGAACCCTGCCCGCCCCGTCTTCTGTCTCCTGTGTACTATATCTGAGCTGCCCGCAGGCCGCCTGGATGGCGGAGCCTTTTGACGACCGGAAGGTGGCATTCACGCCCGCATTTTCAAGCGTCTCGATGAACATGGCGGCGGTTTCCGGCGCGGACGCCTCGCCCTGGAACTCCGCCACCGGGCTGAGCGGGATCAGGTTGACGCGGCAGGGGAAGCCGCCCAGGTGCCGGGCCAGCTCGCGCGCATGCTCCGGCCGGTCGTTCAGCCCGCGCACCAGCGTGTATTCAAAAGTGATGAGCCTCTTGGTGGCCGCGAAATATTCCCGGCAGGCGGCCAGCAGCTGCGCCAGCGGATAGCGCCGGTTGACCGGCATCAGCCGCGACCTCAGCTCATCATTGGGCGCATGCAGCGACACCGACAGCTCGACCTGCAGCCCCTCGCCCGCCAGCCGCTGGATGCCGGGGATCACGCCGCAGGTGCTGAGGGTCATGCGCCGCGCGCCGATATTGAGGCCGTCGCCGTCATTCAGGATGCGGATGGCGCGCAGCACTTCATCGTAATTGTCGAACGGCTCGCCGATGCCCATGAACACCACATTGGAGGGGCGGGCGCCGATCAGGCGGGCGGCCAGCAGCACCTGCCCCACGATTTCGCCGGCCGCCAGCTGGCGCCGGAACCCAGCCTGGCCGCTGGCGCAGAAGGCGCAGCTGTAGCGGCAGCCCGCCTGGCTTGAAACGCACACCGTCTGCCGGTCGGCGGCGGGGATCAGGACCGCCTCAACCCGCTCGCCATCGGGGAAGCGGGCGAGCATCTTGCGCGTCGCGCCGGGTTCCCCGTGGATTTCCTGCGCCACGGCGGATTCAAGGATGAACTGCCCGGCAAGCTGCTGCCGCAAGGCCAGCGAAAGGTTGGTCATCTGCGGCCATTCGGAAACCAGCCGCTGGTAAAGCCACTGCCAGACCTGGCCGGCGCGGTATTTTGGGAGCCCGAGCTCAAGGAAACAGGATTCCAGCTCCGCCTTGAACATGCCGTGGATAAGACGGCGGGAGTTTTCAGGGGAAACGGGCGCGGTCATGCGCGCATTATTCACGATACCCGCCCTGATTAGTAGGACAGTTCCATCCACTGGATCGCCAGCAGCACCGCATACACCGCCACCGCCACCAATGCCAGGATGGCATAAAGGGTGAAAGATTTCCCGGACCCGCCCTCCGCCGGAGCGGCCGCCGCAAAGCCTGGCGTCGCCAGCCCGGGTACATTGGTGCTTTCACCAGCCGCTGCGGGAACGTTCAGGTTCAACTGCTTCTTTTTGACGATGGTAATGGCCATAGTTCTTCCCTATCCTTAAAAAAATACTGTTAATAAAATAGGCTGGCCGCCGTTGATACACAAGCGCATTCTTCCATTATTTCACCATCCGCCGGGTTATTTTCCCCGCATTTTCTATGGTGTTTTCCGCCCGAGTCCCCTATGATGTCGCCAATGGGTCCGGGTTTCTAAATCCAACAAGAATGGAGGCTGCGTATGCTAGGTGCAATGTTTTCCGGAATGTGGCTGTTTTTCATGCTGCTTTGGCTGGTGCCGGCGATCTTCTACCTGCTGATGCTGCAAAAAGCGTTCACGCGCTGCGCGCCGGAATCACGGGCCATGGATCCCAACATGGTGTGGCTGATGCTGATCCCGATCTTCGGCATCGTCTGGCACTTCATCATCGTCAACAACATGGCCAAATCGCTCGGCGCTGAATTTGCCAAGCGCAACATCGTCATAGAGGAGGCTGAACCGGGCAAGAAAGTCGGCATGCCCATGTGCATCCTGTCCGCCTGCGGCATCATCCCGTTCATCGGCATCCTCGCCGGAATCGCCGCGCTGGTGTTCTGGGTCATGTACTGGATCAAGATCGCCGAATATTCGGAAAAGCTGGCTTAATTTCAGCCAACCTAGCCGCCGGTGGACAGGAATAGTCTTCCTCCCCCGGCGGTTTTTCTTTGCCCGTGACGCACTGCGGGCAGAGCGGCTCAGCCGGAGGCTTCGCCCTACCTGCTTAAAATCAGCAGGCCTGCTTATCCGAGGTAGGGCGAGGCGTCCCTGCCGAGCCGTCCATCCGTTGCGGGTATTGACCCCCGGCGCGCGCCTTGCGGACAGGGCGGAATCCGCCATGTCATGGCCAAAACAATTTTGAGATAGGTCCTAGTTTCCTTGTTGTATTTTTTTTGCGCGGTGTGCTAAGGTATCGCCCACTTTTGCATCGCCGCGCCCTTCGTCTATCGGTTAGGACACCAGGTTTTCATCCTGGTAAGGCGGGTTCGACTCCCGCAGGGCGCGCCATTTCATCAAGGAGCGCCATGGACACAGCACCGATTCTCTGCCCGGAAATCCGCATCGACAACCAGGCCGGCTGGGGCGCCATTGAAACCGCCTTCGCCATGTCGCACGCCTTCGAGTACCGCCAGCACTGGCGCAAGGGCGAGCCCGACCCGCTGTTCCGGACGGCTTGCGTCCGCACCGGCTGGCAGGGCGGCGACTTCCTGATCTACGCCGTGCTCGGCGATGACGAGCCGTTCAACAAGGCCGACCGCCTCAACGCCTATACATGGGAAATGGGCGATGTGTTTGAGATCTTCCTGATGCCGCTGGGCCGCACCGTGTATGTGGAATACCATGTGACCCCGGAAAACCAGAAGCTCCAGCTGCGCTGGCCGGACCGGCCCGAGACCTACAAGATGCCCGAGGAGCACAAGCTCGAGGACTTCATGCTGGCGCCGGAGATCTTCTTCAGCCGCACCTCGGTCGAGCCGGTCGCCAAACGCTGGCGGATCTTCTGCCGGGTTCCGTTCGGCTCCGTGGCTGGCGAAACCCTCGCCAACGCCGCGGGAACACAGTGGAAAGCCTCCTTCTGCCGCTATGACGCCTACCGCAGCGGCGAGATCAGCTACTCCTCCACCTCCCCGCACGAGGTGCTGCGCTACCACCGCCCGCAGGAGTGGCCGGTGATCCAGTGCGTCAAGGCGTGAGCAGACCAGCAGCCAGGAGCCAGAATTCAGGAGTCAGAACGAGCAACCGGAAAAATTTGTGTTCCCTGTAGTTTTTTCCGGACTCCCGCATCCTGGCTCCTGCACCCGCGACGGGCACGGCCTACTCCACCCAGCCCCCCACCAAACCAAAAATAGCGGGAAATAAATTGCGGACCGCCTGCGTTATCCTTAAAAAGGGCAGTAACGCGGGGTGGCGTCTGCAACTCAAGTGCTGCAATCCTCAAGAAGGGTGAGCCATGAAGAGAGTCTTGTCCGTATTGGCCCTGGCTACAAGCACCACGCTCGCCTTCGCCGCCGCCGGACGCCCGCTGCCATACCCCGTCGTCGACACCGGCCAGACCAAGTGCTACGACAACCGCGGCGAAATCGCCGCACCAAGGGCCGGCCAGCCGTTCTACGGCCAGGACGCCCAATATCACGGCATCCAGCCGAGCTACAAAGACAACAACGACGGCACGGTAACCGACCTCAACACCGGGCTGATGTGGATCCGGAAGCCGCCCACCGACAAGTGCTCGTGGACGGATGCCTCAAAAGCTGCCGCATCGCTGAACGCACATCGTTTTGCCGGGCACAGCGACTGGCGGCTGCCCACCGCCAAGGAGCTTTACTCCATCATCAACCACAGCAAGGGCTGGCCTTACATTGACACCAACCGCTTTGTCTGCGAGCTGGCCCCCCGGATCGAGGACCAGGTCAAGAACACGCAATACTGGACAAGCGACAAGTCGGCGGCCATGGGCGGCCGCACGGAGGCGTTCGGGGTCAACTTCGCCACCGGCCACATCAAAGCCTATCCCGCCGGCATGCCGAGCTATGTCCGCTGCGTGCGGGGCAACCCGGACTACGGCCGGAACGATTTCCGCGACAACAACGACGGCACCGTCACCGACCGCGCCACCGGCCTGACATGGCAGCAGGCCGACAGCGGCCATGGCCTGAACTGGGAAGAGGCGCTCGCATGGGCACAGGCGAAGGATCGGGAAAAATATCTGGGCCACAATGACTGGCGGCTGCCGAACGCCAGGGAGATGCAGAGCATCGTCGACTATGCGCGCATCACGGATGCGGCCAACCCGACCAGCGTGACCATGGCCATCCATCCCTTGTTCCGCTGCAGCGCGATCACCAACGAGGAAGGGAACGCGGATTGCCCCTATTACTGGACAAGCACCTCATGCTACCATGGCCCCACGAACCCGGAATATCGCAACGCCTGGTATGTGTCCTTCGGCCGGTCGAGGATTTTTCCGGACAGCGGGCCGGGGATCGGCCGCGCGCTCAGCCGCCGGGTGGCGGAGGCCGGGGCCATCCGCTATGATGCCAAGGTCAAAGGCGGGCCCGGCGGCGGGCCAAGGGGCGGGCCGGGCGGCGGCGGCGAACGCATCTATAATTATGTCCGCCTCGTGCGCGGCGGCGAGGCCACAACCGCGGGAGCAAAATGATGAACACGCCTGATCCCAAGCCGGCGGGCTCGATGAGCCGCCGCGAGTTCCTGCAGCTGGTCAGCCTGTCCGCCGCCACGGTGGGCATGATGCCGGACATGCTCTGGGCGAGCCCGGCGCCCGTGGCGAACCCGGGCGCAAAATCCATGTCGCGCGCCGGCCAGAACCGGATGGCCGTGGACGTGCTGGTGATCGGCGGCGGGATGGCCGGGGTGTTCGCCGCGGTGACCGCGCGCGCCAGGGGGCTCAACGTCGCGCTCGCGGACAAGGGCACGGCCGGCAAATCGGGCAGCACCCCGTGGGCCAAGGGATTTGTGGTCTTTGACGGCGCGGCGGGCGACAACAAAAACCAGTGGATTGAAAATGTCAGCCGGACCGGCGAATACATCAACAACCGCGACGCCCTCGAGGCGGTGATGGCGGACTCCCTGGCCCGGTACAACGACCTGCTTGCCTGGGGCGCCTTCAAGGAAGGCATTGTCAACCACGGGCCGGTGCTGCGGGAGAAGCTGCTGGCAAACGGGGTGCACCTGTTCGAGCGCACCATGATGACGGACCTGCTGCTGCGCAACGGCAGGGCGTCCGGCGCGATGGGCTTCTCGCTGGATGACGAAGCGGCGGTGGCCATCACCGCCAGGGCGGTCATCATGTGCGCGGGGGCGGGCGGGTTCAAGCCCTCGGGCTTCCCCATCTCGTCGCTGACCTCCGACGGCGACGCCATGGCCTACCGGGCCGGCGCGAGCATCACCGGGAAGGAGTTCAACGATTTCCACTTCACCCATACGAAATATCCGGCCTCGTGCTGGAACAACTGGAGCCATGCGTGGCGCAGCGGTTTTGCACGCACCTCATTCGGGCACGGCGGCGGGCCGGGCGGCGCACCGGACCTGGAGGGCGCGTTCATGGCGGATGCCGGCAAAGCCCCGATTTCCTTGAGGGATCTCCGTCCGGGCGGCGGTTCAGGCGGACCCGGCGGCAGATCGGGCGTCCCGCCGGGAGGCGGGCCTCCCGGCGGCGGACCCCGTGGCGGGGCCATGCGCACGCGGCCGGAAGGTCCGCATGCGGACGGACCCGGATCAGGCGGCGACGTGCTGGGCGCCGGGACCGGCATGTCGATCCACAAAGCCGAAGGCATCTGGCCGGCCGACAACCAGGGCGGGACCAGCATCCCGGGCCTCTTTGCCGCGGGGGATGGGCTGGGCTCGATGCTCTGCGGCTCCAAATACTCGGGGATGGGCTTTTCCCTCTGCGGCTCGGCCGTGCAGGGCGCCCGGGCGGGCCAGAGCGCGGCCGCCTATGCGGCGCAGACCAAGGCGCCGGACATCGGGGAGAAGGAGATCGCCGGCGTCAGGGCGGCGCTCTTCGCACCCAGGGAACGCAAGACCGGCTTCACGCCGGCGTGGATCACCCAGGTGCTGCAGAACACCATGTTCCCCTACTTTGTGCTCTATATAAAGAAGAAGGAGCGGCTGGAGGGCGCGCTCACGACCATCGAATTTCTGCGTGACCGCCTGTCGCCGCTGGTGATGGCGAAAGACGCCCACGAACTGCGGCTGGCACACGAGGCGACGAACATGATCCTGAACGCCGAGATGAAGCTGCGCGCGGCGCTGTTCCGCACGGAAAGTCGCGGCACGCATTACCGCGAGGACTACCCGGCCCGCAACGACGCCCACTGGCTCGCATGGGTGAAGCTGCAGCGCGGCGCGGACGGCAGGATGTCCGCGGTCAGGCAGGAGATTCCCGCCGCGTGGAAGCCCGACGCCGGCATTCCTTATGAACAGCGGTACCGCAACCGGTTCCCGGGCGAGCTGGAATTCATCCAGAAGGGGAAAACATGAAAGGAGCCCTGCACCATGGCCATCCAATCCGTTGATCCGCAGAAATGCATCGGCTGCGGCACCTGTGTGACCACCTGCCCGATGGATGTGTTCCGCATGGACAAAAAAACCGGCAAGTCGGCCATCCTCTACCCGGAAGACTGCCAGATCTGCCAACTTTGCTGCGTCTACTGCCCGAAGGATGCCATCACGGTCACCCCTGAAAAAAAGATTCCCGTCCTCGTCGCCTGGGGATGACCGCCTTGACAGCTGAAAGACGGACGGCATGACAGAAAAGGCCGCATTTATGGAAGACCCTGCGCATGAACAAGCGCGGCTGCTCAGCCGCCGCGAATTTCTGAAAGCCGCCGGATGGACGGCCGTGGCGGCCGCCATGGCCGCGGGGTTTAAAGCCGTTCCTCCGGCCGGCGCCGCAACGGATAACGCCGTCAAGCTTCCGGCATCCGGAAACCGGTCAGCCCCGAACATCCTTGTGCTGGTCGCCGACGACCTCGGCTGGGGGGACGTCGCCTTTCACGGCGGATCCATACACACGCCCGCGCTCGACCGCTTCGCGCGGGAAGGCGTGGATATCCAGCGGTTCTACGTCTGTCCGGTTTGCAGCCCGACCCGCGCGGCGCTGCTCACCGGGCAAATGCCGCGGCGGCTTGGGATCGCGACCGTGTTTGGACCGCACCAGTCGCTGCCGTCAGGCCTGTCGACACTCCCCGGAACATTCCAATCGGCCGGGTACCAGACATTCCTCGTCGGCAAATGGCACCTCGGCGCCCAGAGCCCGCCGCTGCAGAACGGGTTCGACCATTTCTATGGATTCCTGGGCGCGGAGGTGGACTACTTCAAGCATACGGGGCGGGACGGCCTGGACTGGCAGCGCGACGGCCAGCCGGTCGATGAACCGGGCTATTCCACGTTCCTCTTCGCCGACGAGGCCATCCGGCTGATGGAAAAGCGCGACACGAAGCGGCCTTTTTTCCTCCAGGTGGCGTTCAACGCGCCGCACTTCCCCCTGGGCGCGCCCGACGAGTATCTCGCCAAATACAGGAAGCTGCCCGGACAGCAGGGCACCTATGCCGCCGTGGTGGATGCGATGGACGCTTCGATCGGCCGCATCCTCGAGGCGCTGGACAAACAGGGGCTGCGCGACAACACGATCGTCGTCTTTTTCTCCGACAACGGCGCCGACGAAAACGGAAGCAACGGCCCCTTCCGCAGCGGCAAAGGAAGAGTCTTCGAAGGCGGCATCCGCACGCCCTGCCTGCTGCGCTGGCCGGGCCGCATCAAGGCGGGCGCCGCCAGCAGGCAGGCGCTGGCCGTGCAGGACCTGTTCCCCACGCTGGCCGCCGCCGCGGGCGTCGCCGTGAAGGACGCGGCGAAACTCGACGGGAAGAACCTCTGGGAAGCGCTCCGCAGCGGCCGGATGCAGGACCATGGGACCTTTGTCATTGCCGGCACCGACTTCGCGCTCTTTGACGGCGACTGGAAACTCATCGAAACCAGCGACGGCAAACGGTCGCTCTACCAGCTGGCCAAAGATCCTGGCGAAAAAAACGACCTTTACGCCAGAACGCCGGACGTCGCCCGGCGGCTTGAAGCCAGGCTGGCCGAAATAAAGAAAAACCTGCCGGCCGTCCACAACCCCCCGCCTCCCGGTCCCGGAGGCCGCGGAGGAAGGCCCGGCAGCCACGGGGCGGACGGCCCGGAACATTCAAACGGAGGAGCAGCTCAATGAAACGATCCCTGATTTTCTTCACCCTGTCCGCGTGTTCGGCGTTTGCCGCCGCGCGCCCCCTGCCATACCCCGTTATCGGCACCGGCCAGGACCGGTGCTACGACAACCGCAGCGAAATCGCCGCGCCAAAGCCCGGCCAGCCGTTCTACGGGCAGGACGCCCAACATCAAGGCGTCAAGCCGGACTACAAGGACAACGGGAACGGCACCATCACGGACCTCAACACGGGCCTGACCTGGGTGAAGGCGCGCGGCGAGAAGATGACCTGGGACGACGCCGTCGCGGGTGCGGCCAAATGCCGCGCGGGCGGATTCAGCGACTGGCGCATGCCGGCCATCAAGGAGCTGTACTCGCTCATCAATTTCAACGGCGGCTGCGGCGGCACGGAGGCCAACTCCAGGCCCTACCTCGACACCAAGCACTTCGATTTCGTTTACGGCGACACATCCAAGGGTGTCCGCATCATCGACTGCCAGGACTGGTCCGCCACGCAGTACACCGGCAAGACGATGGGCGGCAACGCCACCGTCTTCGGCGTCAACTTCGCCGACGGCCGCATCAAAGGCTACCCAAAGGCGTTCCCGAACGGCAGGAGCGCCCGGATGTATGCCCGCTATGTCCGCGGCAATCCCGCCTACGGCAAAAATGATTTCCACGACAACGGCGACGGCACCCTCACCGACCGCGCCACCGGCCTGATGTGGCAGAAGGCCGACAGCGGCAAGGGCCTGAACTGGGAAGAGGCGCTTGCATGGGTACAGGTGAAAAACCGGGAAAAATATCTGGGCCACAATGACTGGCGGCTGCCCGACACCAAGGAGCTCCAGAGCATCGTGGACTACACCCGCTCGCCAACCGCGACGCAGTCGCCCGCGATCTCGCCGCTCTTCCAGGTCACCCAGCTCAGTGATGGCGAATATCCGTTCTTCTGGACCAGCACCACGCACCTCGACGGGCCGCCGGACCGGCAAGGCGGAGCCGCCATCTATATCGCCTTCGGCCGCGCGACCGGCTGGATGCAGCCGCATGGCAACGGCGGACCCAACGCACGCGGGCCGGGCATGGACGGGCCGCACTCCGGCGGACCGGAACCAGACCGGCAGCCAACCGGCAGCGCCGGCAGCTACCGGCTGACCGACGTCCATGGCGCTGGCGCGCAGCGCAGTGATCCCAAAGCCGGCGACCCGAAGAATTTTCCGCATGGCCGCGGCCCGCAGGGTGACGTCATCCGCATCTACAACTTCGTCCGCTGCGTCCGCGGCGGCGATGCCAGATAAAAGGCGTTGTCTGTTCGGGGGAAAGACCGCTTTGGTATTTCCACCGAACATCCGCCTTGCCCGGCACGAAAACTCATGCCATCATGGTTGCAGTGGGTTTTCGGATAGGCTCTAATTCCCGCAGACCCTTCGGGGAGCTTTGTTATGAATTCATTTGAACGCGTGCAGCAGCTGGTCAAAGGCAACCCGGTGGACCACCTTCCGGCACAGCCCATGCTGATGATGTTCGCGGCGAAGCATATCGGCATCCCTTATCTGGAGTATACCGTCGACCACCGCAAAATGGCCAGGGCGCAGATCAGCATGTATGAGGATTTCGGCGTGGACTGCCTGCTGACCTGCTCGGATCCCGCCCGGGAAGTGATGGATATCGCCGGCGACGGCAGCGTGGACTGGTTCCCGGACCAGGGCCCGGCCATCAACGAGTCCCGCGCCGCGCTGCTGGACAAGACGCGCCTGCTGACCTTCAAAATTCCCGATCCGCTGGGCGGCGGCCGCATGCATGACCGCGTGAAAGGCATTGAGCTGATGCGGCAGCAGGTGAAGCGGGAGGTGTCCATTGTCGGTTGGGTCGAGGGGCCGCTGGCCCTGGCCGCGGAACTGCGCGGGCTCAGCACCCTGATGATGGATTTCATTGACGATCCGGACTTTGTGAAGGACCTGCTGGCGTTCTGCGCGGATGTGGCCATCGCCTACGCGCCCGTGCAGATCGCGGCCGGCGCCGACACCATCGGCATGAGCGACGCGGCGGCCAGCATGATCGGCCCGCAGCTTTACGCGCAGTTCGTGCTGCCGGAACAGCAGCGGGTGCTGCGCGCCATCCGGCGCAACCACCCGTCCATCCTGACCCGCGTGCACATGTGCGGCCTGACCGATCCGCTCTTTGGCGACATGAAACACCTGGGCGCGGACATCTGCGAGCTGGATTTCCCGGTGAACCTGGAACTGAGCCGCCGGGAGCTGGGCGCGGATCAGGTGATCTGCGGGAATGTGTCCACCATCACGGACCTGCTGGAAGGCACGCCGGAAAAAGTCTATCAGGCCACGCAGCGGTGCCACCAGATCTGCGGCAAGCGGCATATCGTGGGCGCGGGCTGCGAGGTGTCGCCAAACACGCCGCCGGACAACCTGCGCGCGATGCTGGAGTATGCGCGCCACCACCGTCCGGAAGCGTGAGCTCCGTACCTGAATTTTTAAAGTCGAAACTCCTGGCCTCCCTGCGGCTTTATCCCGCAGGAGGCAAAAGCTTGATTCACCCGTGACGCAAGGTCACAGGGATCTCCCTGAAATTTTGTGTTCACAACCCCGAAAAATCATTTTGTGTTGCACAAAACGAGGCGAACCATGGCACGCATTCGGTATTCTGCCGGGAAAACGGCTGGATAAGTTTGTCCCGGCTGGCAAGCGTCTCAGGCGGCGCTGGATATGGGGACAGTATCCAGAATGCAGGAGTCAGTATTCAGGATGAGGAAAACGGCCGCACCCCTAGCGGATGCATTTCGTTGGAGACACGAATCCCGTGAAATCCATGACGCCGCGCCATGGAGGTGAACCGCAGGTTGGAAGTCGCGTTCGTGGGGTTGGAGCCGAGGAGGAATTCCTGCAGGTTGGAGTAGCGGTCGCCATCCGTGTCATCAGCGGCATGGTGCTTCAGGCCTGTTG
>Ga0118677_10001560_pt1 | contig 48223 bp, 64 predicted proteins | sample AliMusrvi5mmetaG_FD_86154 | JGI IMG/M metagenome (GOLD analysis project Ga0118677, IMG submission 86154) | reverse complement strand
CCCCGACTCCGCCTCGCCCCACACACGCGGCTCCTTGGTCGTCGTCACCAAATCGAAATAGGTTCCCTTAGTATCCCAGCTAGTCTCATAAATTGTCCCAGATTCATCCTTATACGAGAACGAGCCAGACAGCGGCCACGGGCTAGCCCCCGCACCACCCTTAGGATCCAATACCCCATTGGTCTGACGCAGCTCAAATAAGGATGAATTGGGATTGTCTAGCTGCCACTGCCGTGCGCCGAAGAATTCCGGCAGCACTAAGGATTGCTCAACCTCAACCTGATCATTCTCAGCCGTCCCATAATACTGCAAGAAGCTGACAATCGGGCAACGCAGATCACTATTCGGAACATCCGCCGCCGCAGTCCCACAATCTAGAGCCAGGCACCCACAATCCCACCGCAGCGGGCGATAAAAATCATACTCATAACTATCAGTCGGAACCACGATCTGAGAACTTAGCGAGAACAGAATGGGCGTGCTGCCCACAAATGTCGGACAATCCAAACCAGCCGTTAGAGCAGCTGAGTCACTGGAGGCGGGGAAATACACATACGTATAGGTTTCCGAGGCCGCCATCCACCCAATAATAGATGGGTACCCATCAGCATAGTCAGTCAGAGAAGACCCACAGACACGAGCCGAGCCAAACTTAACCACGCCGTCCGGCTCCAAAGTACCAATAGTATTCTCAGCACCCTGGAAACTAACCGCCGAAGTGCCACCAGCGATCTCCATATAGATCGAATGTGTTATCTCATCCTCAGAAGTTATATCCGTGCCAGTGCCAATGTCATGGCCGCCCAGCCCAGAGATATCAGGGACGACACCATTGCCCAACAAAGCATATGGAGCATCATCAAAAACCAACTCCTCCCCATAGCTAATAGCCTCGAGAGAAGCGTGGAGCGGATTCTGATACCGTGGAACATTGCATTCGGTCAACAAAGGAATGTCCCATGGCTTGAGCTTCCACTGGCCATGGGTAAAATCATCCAAGAGGCCATTCAGCCTCGGCAGCCGATGACCTGGGAACCCTAAATTGTCCTTCTGAATACCCAGAGAGGGCCGCTGAATAGCTAACCGCCTCTTCCCGAGGTCTTCCTCTAATTGGTAACCATCTGTATACCGCAACTCGGACCCATCAAAAGCCCGATAAAGCCGGCCCATCCGACTGTTCAGAAAAACCTGTGTCCCACCACGCAGATAAGGATCCAAGATGCTGCCTTGCAGAGCGGCAGTGGGGTAAGTGTAATAGACGCCTGAGCCTAGACCTAGGTCGCACCCCTTAAACCGCCATATTTCTTCCCCGTCCCACTGCTGCGAGTACGATAAGGCATCCCGAACTCGTCCCAGATAAGAAAAGTTGCCCCCATTCAGGTTGCACAAAGTGCTTCGCGGGGCATCCTGGTCAATCCTAAATGTACTGACCAATGATGACTCCTGGCTTCGCGCCACCTGCGACCGATCCTGGCCATCAGGATTAGCCGCACAGTCCAGCGAAATGGCCTTCCAGGCATCAAACTCAATTTTTAGGGCCGCCAAGATTCGCTCACGATAGGCGATATCCCATCTGCGGAAGCCATAATCCTCTGGCCGAATTGCCGGACAATCCGGATTAGCGTGGGGGATAATAGCCTCGGGCGGCGTCTGCTGTTGCCCCGCATCTGTAGTGATATCTTGCTCGGTACGCCCACCCACACTATAATCAGTGACCAGATAAGTATCGTCGGCGAAAATGGCCACTAAGACCTTCCGCAAAAGTGAATGGAAAGCCTTAATACTCATCAAGAAGTCGATCAGGAATAGAACCACATCTGGGTCTACCTGATCGCCATCTTTGGTAATGATCTCGACGTCGAAGCGGTTCGATTGAAGGGAAGCCATTGGCGTCGGAACAGTGACCTTATCGTGGTCATAGGTAGCAAAGACATAGAGCCTGGTGTCGTCCTCGGTGAACTGGTAGTGGCGGCTCAGGCTGATATTCAGAACATTACTAATGTAATCCAACTTGAGGCCATTGCGAAAAATCGGAGCATCACCCGCCACAGCGATCTGGCTCACGTAGCCATCTTCATCGACAAGGGCCGTCGAAGACCCCACCATACCATTCAGACTCTCAATCCCGCTGACGCCACTATCTAGGGTAGTGAACAGAGAGGGAGGGCTATAATCTAGCAAAGCAAAGTCACTGGATAACTCATTGGTTAGATTGGAGATATAATTGTGTGCCGCCGACCCAGCTCGAACAACGTACGCGCGAATGGTGACTTTCTTAACAATGGGGCGATAGGATAGTGGAACCGTAGTCTCCCCGAAACCATCCTGATAGAAATTGGCCAGTAGCGGCTCGGTAGTGATGGTGGGGGTCGATTCGATTTCGTATTGCGGCTCTTGCGGCAATGCCTCTCCCGGAGCCACAAAGTGCTTTCCATCTGGAGTCCACCACACGTTGGCGATGTTCACCACAAAACCGAATAGGTCGAACAGCTCGCGGACAGCCCGCTTGCTGCCTTTCAATTGCTGCAACTTCACAATATTGCGCAAAACCGCTTTCCGCAGGCCATCCACCGATCGCGGAAAGTACGGCAGCTCCCATCCCAATAGAAATCCAAGGTATGGCACGTGCTCCGGGGCCACATTGTAAACCCAGTTGAGCTGCTTGAGATAGTTCTGCTCATCGTGGAGATCCTGCAACGGCTCCGAGAAGGGCCGCAAGAACGCAACGGTGCTATCGGTAGCCCTCGAGCCAGTGCCAAAGTATAGCGATGGCATACCGCTGACCATCATCAACAGCACTTCACCTGGGTGGTTCAGCAGGAAACTATAAGTTGAGGTAACTGAATGGTTTTCGACACACAACAGCTCATTATTGTCGGAGACTATCCGCCGATTGTAGGTGGCTTCATAGTTTAAGATATAATGGTTAACTGGGAGTTGCTCTGTCGGGATGGTCACCAGGGACAGGTCATAGTACTCAGCATCGCCAAGATAGGGGATGGTGCCAATGATGCCGCTGCCGCTGGTGAACTGTATGGATACGGCAAGATCGGCGGTAGTTGTGTTGCCGCTAGCGTCGAGGTAGGTCATGACGTTAGGCGGCACCCGTTTGGCCTCTAGATCCAGTTGCGGGATGGTGATGCTAAAAACTTCGAATCCTGGCTTAAATATCCCTACGTGGTCATGCCCTGCCACGGGAGCATTGCCTTTTTCGGAGATGTAGATGCGGACTTGGGATACGGCAGCGGCAGCGTCTCGTTTGCCGGTAGAATCGCGGATGTGTGGCACTACTAGTATCATTGGTAGGCCGAAGGGCCGCCTGGCGGCTTGGTCAGTATGATACGGGAATAAGAAGAATGAGGGGTAATTGACGCTTTTTAGTTCGGTCATATGCTATATACCTGCTATGCTATATTTTCCGGACGCAGCGCCCAGGATCACAGGGCTTCATGCTAGAAAATTGTGGCCACTGGAAAATCGGCACCAAATTCCACCGGTTCAAGACTGGCGCTAATACCATAATTACCATAGATATGGTTGAGCTGGTTACCTGGCAAGATGGAATTGTATATTATGACGAAATCATTATACCAGGTAAAAGCCCATATTTCTTAATCAGTGGGATGGGGTGGGACAACTGGGGAGAGGAGTGGGAGAAAACTAGGTATTCCATTTTGACTGACTTAGAGGGTTACTTAACTGTATACTATGGCGGCGTTGGAAGCAGGCCAACCGATAAGCCTAATGTATTCGACGCGATCCCAGTCACCTTAAAAGATTGCCTCGGCCATGTGATGTATGAAACGGATCGGACTCGCATTATCGACGCGATTCTGGAGTGGACTGCGAAACTGAGGGGCAATTGCTCGTGACGCGGCGGCGCGGCACCCCAGAGCGAAAGGCGGCGCGCTGTGGAAGCTAGACAGTTCTACGAAGAAACCATACTCAATAGAACCAACGCCGAGGGCGAAACCCTCTTCGACACGGTACATCGCATATACCCAGAATACAACACCCACCAGGCACCACAAGCCACCGACTACATGATCCACATGCTCGCAGCCGAATTCGGGGAGCAACCCTACTGGTCCGAGATCGAAGATGAACTTTACGAAATGATTATCGCAGGACTCACATGAAAACCGCGAAGCCCGTGACCGGATACAAAATCACCAAACGCTGCGAATGCTGCGCCCCCAAGGGCAAACCCCGAACGCAGAAATGCATGTGCAGCGACGGGGTCATGAGGCGCAAAACAGCCCCCATCGGTAAAATCCTCACTTACGAAGGCAATCTCGTCGACTGCCCCTACTGCGACGAGACCGGCAAACGGCACCTCAGCGCACCCCACCCCTCCCACAAAATGAGCAAGCGGAGAACTGAAATCCGCTGCCCCGGCAGCACCGAACGCTTCTACTCCGTCCGTCACTGTATTAAATGCGGCAGAGAAGAACTCGAACACGCCGCCGGCCACTTCCTCAATGGGCTAGATTTCCCTTGCAAGGGCATCAAAGATGCGAACCAAGAAGACTAGAGCAATTCTCGCCCGCCTCGCCAAAAGAATGAAAGGCCACAACCACTGCGCCAACATTCTGGACGACGCCTTCACCGAAGAGGTTCAGTCCAAGGCCACCGAATTTATCTCTGAGCGAGACTATCGTGCTCTGATTGAGGTCATGGAATCTGGGGAGGACGAGGACGCCCTGGCCGAGGCTACGGACATAGTGATCGACAGTTTCCTACGATATCTGGGGTACACCAAAGCACGGAAGCTGCGAAAGTAATGCCCCTATCAGAAGCGAAAATGCCAGCAACAACGGTCAGAGCACTAGAAGAGCTGCGCAGTGGGAGACACGCCTTCATTAAATGGCATCTCCCGCTTCCAATCCCTAGCAGCTTCGTCCTCCATGGCTACAATGGAATACTCGGATTATTCAATTACAGAATTACAAGGATAAAGCTGGATAATATCGACGAGGTCGAACTATGCAGCTTCAAGAGAATAGGCAGAAAACGGGGGCGTCACATCTTAGTAAGCTCTGAAAACCCAACATCTAAGCCGATGCTGGCAGTGAATGTCACATTTGATGTTCACAATTATGGTCATTATGACGGCGACATCCTACTGCTAAGGAACTGCTGGAGATATGGGGTATTGGACACTTCCTTGCTAAGCCCTAAGTTCGCCGGTGTGTACCTCAACTGGGCTGATCTCAAAACTATTCGGAGGGAAGTGATGGGCGTACTTTTCTAGCGTCGTCTCGCACTTTCTTCGTCCTATCCGGGTACAGCTTAATCCATCCCTGCTCAATTGCCGTCCTGCGTCTATGGCAATTGGCGCATCTAATCTCACACTTTTCTAATTCATTCAATATGCCATTCCATGTAGACAATTCTATAAAATAGATGATAGAATAACAATTCGCTGCCGGTCGCATGCGCTAGTTGGCCCTACGTTAGCTGAAGTTGAAAAGTATTGGATGCAGAAATTGGGATTAAGCGCACACAATCTACGAAAGGGTAGCATAGAAACCAGACCGCCAAAACCAACCGCAAATTACTCAACAGGCCTTTGTTATCTTAGGCTAAACGATTGCGAAATTACTCAACGAATATTTGGCGCAATCGGGGCATACGCTGGAATTGATTCATCAAAATGGATTGGCTAAAAGACGCGTTATGATACATCATTTCGCTGACAACTACACCCAATGGTTTAACAGCTACGAACTCGTGGACATGGTCCAAGTAAATGATGGCCACATCGTAACGGCCCAGAAGCCAATCTTTGACGAAAATGTAATCAACATGGCCGCCCTCAGACCCACCATTGGGTTCCTCTTCGACTACTGGGGCATGAGCCTAAACTACTACGGCCAAATTGTCACCGATGGCGTCCTCTACGCCTACATCAAAGGATCCACCGGCCCCGAAGAACACCCCTACGCCAAAGGCCAATGGCCGGTAACGCACACGCCAAGAGTGCAAGAAATCACTGGTGACATGCTCGAAGCATACCCCCTAAACCTCTACGTAAGAAGCATGCTTCGAGCATCCATTAGGAGGTACATTGAAGGTCTGGAAGCGTGGCCAATCTAATTACTGCACGAGTAAATATCCCCATGGCCACAGCCCCCACACCACTACCACTCTGCGGATACTGCCATGGTCATGGCTGGGTCCTAATCCTACGCTGGTGGCCCTACCGCAAATGCCTCCTCTGCAATGGGACCGGAAAAGCCCCACCACCCCCACCCTCGGTAGAAACCCCCAAACCCAAACCTATGATTAGAGTAATCTACCGAGGTCGTCGGACCAGTGAGGCTGACAGCGTTCCACGGAGGATGATATGAAACCGAAACCCAAAAAGAAGGCTTCCAAGATCATGAAATGCCGCCGCTGCAACGGCAACGCCATGCCCCACATGGCCTACTGCCCCAAATGCATCGGCATCATCAAACGGGAAATGGCCGAGAGTGGGTACCTCACCGAAGTCCCCAAGGAACCAGTCCTGGAAGATGAAACCAAAATCGAAGAAATCGACGATTCCCACAAGGGTCGCAGATTATAAGCGCCGGTAGCTCAATTGGCAGATAATGATATACGGTAGAAGCTGTAGCGGCACAGCACCGGTCTCCAAAACCGGCATTTGAGAGTTCGAGCCTCTCCTACCGTGTTAGTCCTGCTCGGCGCGTTAGTATTTGAAAGCATGAAGGCGAGACGCATGGGCATGTACATTCCAACGATGCTGGTCGTTTACCTCCTCGAAATAGTGCTCGGAGTAGTAATCACCACCAACCTGGCCAGACGCCATGGGAAACAACAAGGTCAATACGACATGGTCTCTCCCATCCTCGGCTGCGGGATAATCGTCATTGGTGCACTGCTAACAGCTGTAGTGGTACTAGTAACCATATTGCTCTCGGTGCTAAATCACGTAGGAAGCTGGACATGATCTGTGATTATTGCGGCAAAAACAGAATTGATGAACACGGCCTTAGTCAGCCATGCATGAAAGTGGTCTCTGCCGGCCATTTGAAACCCAAGAATTGGTGCGGATGCGAGCGGGGACGCGAAACACTACGGCAGAAATTGGCTCGTTGGTTCAAGGGCGGTTAGCAGTCGAACCATCTCCAACCAAACATAATCTAATGGCTTTGGAGATGGTTCTATGAGCGAGATGGATGATAAAATAATTGAGTTGTATGACGGCGGCCTGACTTATAAAGAAGTGTCATTAAAGACCGGCGCTAGTAATGCCAGAATATCTAAATTGGTAAAAGGCCATCGATCACAATCAGATGCTGGGAGATTGACGGTCTCCAAGGGCATATGCAAAGTCGCAAATATGACATCGGAGCAATGCAGCGCGAACGCAATTAAATCGGCGATATCAAGCAGGAAATTTTGGACAAAACCAGAGCGAATGTTCAGAATATTACTGAATGAATGCGGCGTCGGCGTCAAGTTTCCGCCCGGCATGCATGAGATAATCAAACAAAGCGATGATGTCAATGCGGATATATTTTACCAATACCCAATCCAAAGGTATTTATGCGACTTCGTTGACCTCACGCATAAAACCATATTTAGGATAAATGGTGACTACTGGCACGCCAACCCACTGCTTTATCCAAATCAAGATGACCTAACGAAACCACAAAAACACAATAGGATTCAAGATCGAAATGCTAAAATTTACTTCGAGAAGCATGGGTGGATAATAATTGACATATGGGAGAGTGAAATCGCATGGGACCAAGACAAAGTGAAACACATAATCCGGGCGGCTAGGGAAGCGGCTAACCCGACTGGCCTACATCCAGTAGATCCCCGGTTCGAATCCGGGGCCGCCCAATGGCAAGATAGGCTGAAAAAATTGTGGTTCAGGCAACCAAAAACAAAGACAAGAACCAATTTTGGGCACGGCATGTGTAAATGCGGAAAGCAATTCGAGTTTCAGAACCAGAGGGAAGCAGCAAGGAAAAAGTACTGCAGCGTAGTATGCTCTGCATTCTATAAGCGGAAAACGAAATGGCCAAGCAATTTGGCCGAGCTGGTTGCGCAGAGCTCAATGAGAGCAATTGGTATCTTATTGGGGGTGACAGACAAGGCCGTCAAGAAACACCTGAAGACTAAGGCCTAGATCATTATGGAACGAAGACAGATGGCATGGATTAGAAGCGGCAACCCCGTCCAGATGTTCACCGAGATGGTCAGCATCGTACGCGAAGGAATCATAGATGGTGAGGTAACTAATGCCTCCATCGTCAAGGTCCTAACCCCCATCGACCCCAACGACCCACGCCAACGCCACAATCAGAAAGCCGTCCTCCTCACCGACGAGACCAGCGATCGCCCCGGAAACCAGATCTGGTTATACCTGGAGGTGCAGTTCAAAGATGGAGGCACTTTTGGATGCCTCACTAAGGATGGAGAGCGCTACTCAATGAACGCCGAGACCTCCATGATCGGTGGTGTCGGTGGTGAGGGCGAAGGCTGGACTTTACATAGTCCTACTGATCCCATGCAGTTCAGCCACCGGGTTGTTCAGCAGATTAAAGAATTCATTGGGAAGTTTTTGGAGAAGCAGTGAAGCTGGACGATCTGAAATGCGAAGTGTGCGGAAAGAAGGGAGTAGCCACTTGGTCAGCCACAGAGGGAGCCCGCTGTCAGGAACACAGCGGGTACGTGGAGAAACACAAAAATACCCCGGCAGGTGAGGCCACGAGTGCCAACTCGTGCACCGCCGGGGACCACCTGGGCGAGGACCATTTAGCAGGTCGCCGGGTTTGGGACCCGGAGATTCGTGTGGGTGCGAACCCCACCGCCCAGATTTACCGGCACGATTGTGGTAGCAGTTCAAAGCGGTGCATAGTACTTGGAATCCCAATGAAGAAGGGACTATTTCACCATATAACCCAGGGTGTAGCTCAGAGGCAGAGCGCTCGGTCCGGAACCGAGAGGCCGGGATCTCAAAATTCCCCACCCTGAATATACTTAATCTGACCGGTATTCACTTCACTTTTGCGACTTCCGAGGTGCCATCCTCCATGGCTTTGTCGTGCTCTTTGTCTGCCTCCCCCAAGAGCGCCTCGAATTCCCCCACATGTACTTTCTCTTCCTTGGCCACGTCCAAGAAGACCTTTTTGATCTTCTCGTTCTTGGTGCTGGCCGCCATTTGTTCATAGAGGCTAGCGGCATCCAGCTCGGCGATAATAGCTTGGCGTAGGAGAATGGCATCGCTAGACTTGGCTTCGTCGGCGACGCCTAGTAACGCCATGGTTTCGGATATTAATTTAGGATCTGGGTACATATGGCACCTCTATTAAAGGTTTGCCTGGTGCCATGCGGGACTTAGGCCAGCGGTACTGGATCGTTAAACAAGGCCAGGTAGGCCGGATTGTCAACCTGGGCTGCGGAGCCATCCGGCTTAGCTACTGCCACCTTGGCAGGAACAACCGATAGCAACAGCTGTTTAGTGCCAGTAAGATACGCCTTTAAGCCATCATAGGCTAGCTTCTTAGCATCTTCAATGCCGCCCTGGAGTACACCAGAGCCGTTATCAACACCATCGCGAAGTTGAGCCAGAGTGGGGGCATTGCCAGTAGTCAGAAGTGTTGGGCCAAAGACTACTTCACGCAGTCTAGTATAAATAGCCATCAGCTGCTGTGTTGCCCCAACTGAAAGAGTTTCTAGATTGATGTCGGCAAACTGTACAACCTGGAGCACAGTCTTGCCTGTCATGTCTACGCCGCAAAGAGTGGTTACTGGTCTGGTCGCCATTGAATAGCTCCTAAAAGAGTATTTTTGATTACTTTGTCTTAATAGGTTTAGTCGGTTTGGCTTTTAACTGTAAAGCAGGTAGAAGGTCAGGAATGGGGTTGGTGACCGCATCACCATTAGCCCATTTAATTACATCAACTGCTCTACCATTATAACATTGGTCACTAGCCCTGACTACACCGCTCAAATACATAATCCACTGCTTATAGACTACATCATTAGGTGCAGCTTTGGCTTGGTTAAAAGCAATCAATGCTGCTGCTGGATAATCCCCCTTTAGTAGGTTAATTAGGTATGCTCTAGAATCATTTGGATTAGGAGTCGCAGCTAAAGCGTTACTTAATACCGCAGAACGATTGTGGCCCCACCGATTACACACTTTAGCGTCATCCGCCACCGACGAGAAGGTGAGCATCCATTGAGCATTCTTATCTGGTAAACTGGGAGTGATGGGTGTACCAGACTCGCACCACACCGAGGCAGCTAGGGCTGGGGTCGTTGCTTTTTCTGGTATAGCCATGCTTTATATTTCCCGTCACCATTCCTTACAAGTGTGGCGTCCCATCGTTGGTATTACCTGAAGTATCAACCGCAGTACTGCAATCCGGCCAATGTAAGAAGATATCAGGAATAATGTAGCCTCCGCCAGCAACCGCCGCAATCTCTACGTCAAGCAGGGCTCGACTCCAGATTGCGTAGTTATTGGCCTCGCCAACTAGGCCAATACTCCCCGCCCCCCGCGCTGCGAAGGTTGAAAGTACATTACCAGCGATCGAGCCAGATGCAGTAGTGCCTGACTGCAGTACTCCATCCACAAAGAAATCTAGAGAGACAGTCCCCAGCCCATCATCAGAAAAACGAGCCGTATAACAATGCTCCACTCCAGGATCTATTGAAGCAAGAGTGTCTAAGTCAGCAAAACCAATACACCCAATATGCCATCTACCGTCATATTGCAAAAACACCTGGGGCTGTCCAGTTGGCGTCCCAGAATAGTCGGCTTCGGCCATCATCTGGACTCCCCCATCATAGACAGACGAAATTCGGGCACTGACAGTCAGTCCATATCCTAAAGTTAGTGCCGGGTGTGTGATGTAGCTCGTTCCTCTGAAAGTTGGAGCGGGGTCCGCCGTCCCCACCAACGGTTCCCCCACAGGCCCTTCACCGTATTCGCTGGTGGCCGTGGCGGTGAAACTGAAAGCATAGCCGGGTCCGACCGCGATGAGCGCGGCGACATCCCCACTGATCGTGCCCTCATACCATGTGTAGGAGGTGATCGTGCCCGCTCCGGGGTCGGCCACGGCGGATAGCTGATACAGCCAGACCGTTCCGTTCCAGGTCGCCGAGACCAGGGTGAGCGTGGCCGGACCGGGGAGATTGTTCGGAGCGTTATCCGGTACGTCGATGGTCCAGCCGCGCGCAACCAGCGTAGTGTAGGAAGTCTCGTCGGAGTAGCCGTTGTTGCCGGTGAATGCGATCGCGCCCCCGTACACTCCGCCCGCATCCGCGGCCGCCAATAGCGAGTCTACCTGGGCCACAGAGAGCCCGCAGTTCGTCACATCCACCCGCGACAGGTTGCCGGTGATGTGGAATACCCCGCCTACCGCGGTGCTGTACAGGTAGAACACGTCGCCCGTTACGTACACGTCGCCCGCCACGGCACCATACGCCAGCACGGGGAAGATCAGCCCGCCGGTCGCGGTGTCCAGCACTCCGCCGGAGATGTACGCGTCGCCGGCGACGGTGAAACCGCTGGCCAGCTGGCAGCCCACCACGTCTATCGCACTGGTTCCAAACGCCGAGGCCGTGGACGAGGCCGTCACATGGATCGAGCCCGTGATCGTCGCCGGTGGAATCGTCGTGAACCATTGAGCCGCTGTGACCGCCCCGGCGACCATGGCGTTGACGGTGCAGTTCCCTGCGCTCAGGGCCGCGAAGCTAGCTGCACTCCCGGATGGAACCGAGTCGTCGAGCAGCGTGTAGTTGATCACGGCGTTGCCGCATGCTGCGGAGGCCGAGAATACCGGAGCGTTCGTAGCAACTCCGCCAGCCACCGTGTAATCCCATTGCACGGTGTCGCCAGGCCCAAAGATCGTGCTCGCCGGCACGCCTCCGACCGTGTAGTTGCCCGGATTCAGACCATCGTTATCGGCCAGGGCGTTTGTCCAGAGATACGGACCGGCCGGGGTATCTGGAAGAGTGCCATCAATTGTACCTGCTGAGGTAGTTGGGCCATAGGCATTAGAGTGTGTTATATAAATTGAATATGGAGCATTGGGGGCATATCCAGAAACATAAGAATTAAATGTATTGAAAACTGTGCTGTCTAAAAGTGTTTCGCGATAGATTTCGGTGTCGTCAAAATAGTCTGACCAGGAGATATTTATCTCCCAACAGGTAAAGTCTTGGTTCCAATTAATAGAATCTAAGTTTGGAATCTGAGCGGGGGCACCAGCATTAGGTAGGGGGCTGCCCATTGCGATCTGGGAGGCGTCCGACGGATCGGACGGTTGGCCACGCCCGTAAATGGCGCTGACGCCGTAGCAAACGATGCCGCTCAAATCAGCACTAGGAGCGATGGGAGATCCACTGTCTATGAAGTAGCTACCAACACTTGCCAGAGGACATCCCCACGACTCCCCTCCCATGCTGTCGGCGTAGTCGATTGTCCCCACCATCATCACATAGGTCCACGCTGAACCATTCCAGTTAGCGCTAGACCAATCGGTAAGGGGATCAATCACCGGGGCACTCGGCTTACTGGGAGCTAGAGGATCGCTAAGCCATGACAGCGTCAGAGGATCGCTTATTGGCCCATTGCCAGCAGCATTGACACCGCGAGCCTTCGCCACAAACGCAGTCGCAGCAGTATGCTCACCGTTCAGCAGGAGGGTGATGCAGTCAGCGGGACCACCGGGACTCACATCCATGTACCCTTGCGGAATGCCTTCCACTTCCGAAGCTGGATAACATGCGCGTCCGTGACCGGCAGCCCCGTAATCGCTCTCTTGATTTGCTGCCCACACATCACTACCCGCCGCGTCCGAAACCCACCAACTGGAAACATTCCACCACAACACTCCGTGTGTACCTGTCAGCACCTTCTTGCCACCATAGATGCCAGTGATGGTGTAGTATCCCTCCAAGTTTGGATACAGCGTATGTAATCCTGTGCCATCACTCACCGCCCCGCCTGCAAACTTCTTCGCGGCGGTGTACGTGCCACTATCGTTGATGTCGTAGACCACACTGGTGGACCCTACACTGGTCGCATCCAGAGTGTAGACGTACTTATCGCCATCTAAGAGGGCTACGACAGTGGGCGTAGTGGCCTTGGCGGGAACTTGCAGCCATGTCCCCGCTTCACTGACCGGTCCATCTCCAGCAGTATTGTGCCCCTTAGCCAAGCAACTGCCGGTGGTGCCGTACGCCTTGGTTGCTGTTGCCACACCCCACGTTACGCCAGCATCATAGCTGTACAGCATGGAAGTAGAGCCCGTCGCCGTGGCGTGGGCCGTTACTGTGGTGGCGTCATAGATAAAGGTGGGCGTGGTGGCCTTGGCGGGAACGACAGGAGGCAGGGGTGATACTGCCAACTTAGTAATTATGGCAGAAGTGTTGAATTTGGCCAACACAAAATCACTGGCCGCTTCGTCCTGGAGATATCTTGTTAGGGTGGGGTATCCGACTGCGTCCACGCGCGTTTCCCGCGTGGCTATGAGCCTTTCCCCAAAAGTTAAAGAAGTGAGGTCTTTGACCACCCCGCCCACTAGGGTTACTTCTTTAAAGCCAACTATGTGGATATTTGACATATCAACCCATGAATTTCAATATAAGTATATTTGCGGCGTGTGACCCACTCTGGATACAGCAATGCCCACGGTGAAACTAGCGGCCAAACCGGCTGAAAGTTCTAACACGGTGACAGTTGGCACACACTAAGTCGCATTTTATTATTTCGGCAGTCAACTCGCCAATGGTATACCTACGGCACGCCACATTAGATATATTAAATGACTTGGTCAGACTGTCACGGTGGTCAAATTCCATCGCTGTGGGGTGAAATTGGAGGCCACAGTCCTGGCATGGCTGCTTCTTGCGGTTCTGAACAAATGCTCGCTTATACAATCCAGACTCAGATGGAACATCACCAATTAGCCGGTACTTATGCCCTAGCCTATGACAAACAGCACACAGTAGGCGGCATTTCTTGGACTCAAGCAGCGTGGCTTCCCAAGAGTTGCCAGCCAACATGTGACTCATACTTTTAAATTTATCAGACAAGTGATGAAAATCATACGCGGCGTTGTGGAACTGCCCACCGCATTCGCTGCACTTTCCACCCATTATCTTAACTAATTTATCTTTCCTCAATCTGGCTCTCAGCCTTTTATTGCTAACTGAGACATTGTGGCATTTTGAACAATAATATAGTCCCGGTTGTGGCTCACCACCGCACCCCACGCACTGGCCCTCTATTTTACGACGACCGCGAACCCCCTCACGCTGCTGATTGGCGTGACAATTTGGACATATTCTGCAATAGGTAAATCCTCTTTCACACAAGTTATTAATATACTTACGGACTTTGCGCTTAGTGCCGCATTGCGGACAGTCACCAGCATCAGATTTGGAGTCAAGTCTGCGGAAGTAACTTGGATTGAAAACTGGGATATTGTGGCGTTTACAGAACTGACCTAAACCAACATCTGAAACACCTATTTCCTCCGCTATGGCGTTGAGTGGCCTCCGAGTAACTTCGGAGGCCACCCAAGCTATACTCTTTATGATTTTAGGCATGCTCTATATTTGATTCCAGTATGCCACATCAACAAATTACTCTTGGAGAGTCGTAAGCCAGTAAGCCACATCCACAAAATGTGCCCAAGAGGCGCGCTGCACTCTGGGGATGGGGAACTGGTAAGGCGGAGCCTTCGGCTCCCGCACCAACCGCATCCCGGCTTCCCGAGGCGTCCGAGCGGACTTGCGCGTATTGCAAGCTACACATGCACAAACCAGGTTGTGCCACTCCAGCTTGCCGCCCCGGCTCTTGGGGATAACGTGGTCCAAAGTCAAATCCGAAGACTTAAACTTCTTGCCGCAGTACTGGCACCGGAAGCCATCCCGCGCAAAGAGGTTGTGCCGGTTGAGCTTAACCTTCCGACGCCGATACTCCCCATAGTGGGTCAGCCGCAGAATGGAGGGGACTGCGATGTGCCGGTTGACGGTCCGGAGCCAGATGTGCTGCTCCCGCTCGAACTCAGCCTTGAACTCACTCAGCTCCTTCCAGGACTCGAAATCGTAGGTGAAGTACTTGCGATTAGGCTCTTCGCCTTCGATATCTAGGGCCTCGGCCCGACCCTGCATGAGCAGGTTGACAGCCTTCCGCGCCGTGACGAAATCTTGCGCCACATAGTTGCGGTTCAGGATCAGAACAGGCTCTGATAATACGGCAGTCATGATAACCTCCTTAATGCTCGGGACAGGAGTCGAACCTGCAAGACCTTGCGGCCACAAGCACCTCAAGCTTGCGCGTCTGCCAATTTCGCCACCCGAGCGATTAGTCAACAACTCCTACTTATATTTATTCATCGGTGGGCTTACCTCGCTGCTGGCCGCCCGTGCTGTCCAGCGGCAGCAGCGGCAAATACCACATAATTCAAAAGTCCGGTATGAAGATCGCCGTATTGTACGAGAATATGACGCCGCCAGAACTTCAAAACCACTTACAGCAGCAAGTCGAAGAAGCTCTCGGAGAGGTCAACCGTTGGTACTGCTCCCAGGCTATGGGATACAACGTCTCAGACCCAGAAATCCTCCTTAAATACTATATTAAGAATGGTGGAGCGGAGGGGTACCGCAAGCGCCACGAAGAATACCACCAAATGTCCGCCCCCTCACCCACTGTCTAATGCACCCGGCGAGACTCGAACTCGCACAACCCAGCTTCGAATGTCCCTGGTGGGATTCGAACCCACAAAATACCACCTTCGGAAAGTGGTGCCCATCCAATTGAGCATCAGGGACGCATAGGGAGAGTGTAATCTCGCGGAAGTTTTAATTTATCAAGAACCACAAGCCAATCGCCGCAATTACATATTGTATCAATAGCCTTATTTAATTGGCAATTATGATCTATAACTATCTTATCGTCAATTAGGCCACGGTGATATTCACCATGACAATTGTGGCAATAAGCGACACATTTCCTAAGTTCCGCAATAATCTTCTTGAATTGGTGCCCAAACGCTTTATTTCCCAACTCAAACGACTTATCTTTAAGATGATGGAACACAATGTTGGTTATGGTTTTATCATAGCCACACTTTTGGCATCTATACCCAATTAAACAAAGGATTGCTCGCCGATTCCTACTTCGGATTAAATTAGCTGGGTCAGCGCCATGCGCCTCTACAAATTTATCGCGCCAATTGCGGGTATTATTACGTTTCCTAGCCCTAAAATTCTCGACAGAGCAAGTGGGGCGGGGCGACTTGAATGGCTGACAATCAAGGCACCGAACTCGACTACCCAAATTATGGAGCTTGCCATCTATTGTCATCCAATTCGGAAACGTAGCGCCACATTTGCATGTTTTCATATACTATATTTGACACTAAGTACTCTATCCAATTGGGCTACACTAAGATAGAACCAGAAAAGTGTGCCCTATCCAATTGGACTACGGGTGCTTAATTTCCCAACGCCTGGGCGTATCCGCTTTCCCCTCATCCCACCCTAAAAACCATTGCTCACGCCGTTCCCCCTGGTGTGGGTTGGCCTCACGCTTCAACCCATTACCAAATGCGTAGTACCCTTGCACATAATAATCAAGACCATACCCAGCACGGGCGCGATTACATTTAGATGAAGATTTGTAAACGCGCTTAGTCGTTCCGCATCGTTTACATATCCTTCCCTCCTCGTAAAGGTGGTTGCTAAATCCATTGATACAGGGCTTTGATTTCATAATGACCCCGGTGGGGCTCGAACCCACGACCCTCTGCTTAGAAGGCAGATGCTCTAATCCAACTGAGCTACGAGGTCGAATGCCACGATCACGCTCGTGGCCAGCGCATAACCCGGAATGCGGATAGCAGGAGTCGAACCTGCACGGCTTGCGCCACTAGTTCTTGAGACTAGCGTGTCTGCCAATTCCACCATACCCGCGATATTTTTACTTAAACCCATTGGGGTAAGCCAAAACCTCTGCCCGCCCCCAAATCGCAGCTCCGAACTTTGCCAGCAACTCATCCCCAGTGACAGTATACACCTCTAAAATAGGCGAGTGTAACTTCTCAGAGACGATCACCACAAAAGTGGCCTTGTCTATACTCCCCCGGATCATCCGATGATATTTTTGGCCCAGTTCGAAGTGGAGTTCATTCGAGGGAAAGATTCTGCTCTCTTGTCCAAGCATCAACAGCTTCCTTTAGTTCTTTTCGGGTGCTCTTGAATACTTTTACATACGACCGATTAGTCACCAGCATTCCGTGCTCCCATAGGCCCTCATAGACCCCATTGCCATCGTAGAAAAACTCTCTAGTTCCTGTTCTACTAAATGCCCAGGTGGCAGGTTTAACCCGGACATGGAACACTGGCTTACTGCCTGGCGATTCCACAGCATCAGAAACATACCACTTATTCGGCCATTTGTCTGATGCGTCTGGCAATGTACCGATCCCCGCAAAGCATTCACGATCAAGTTCTGTGGTTATTGCGTCAGTCATTAAATCAAAAATGGTCGGCGGACGCATAGGCCGCAGTCCCACAATCCCTAGAACCTCATACGTGTAACGTCCCATAATGGTTCTTTATCCTTTTTGCGACAGCTTTGTCTGAAACACCCAATGATATTGCGACAGCCCGATACGATGAATTCTTTATTAGCTCTGGGAGATTATCTGGCCAAGTAATTTTCTCCCGTTTAATAAGGGCACACTCGCGGCATGTATTCCCACGCCTCATTAGCTTGCCACACCTGCACCTCTTGGCGTGCAATCGTTTGTTAACAAGCACTGGTGATATGCCCATCTTATCGGCGACTACTTCTATTGTCTCGTTCGCAACCAAGCCAGCGAGGTCATCAGGCCACTTTATTTTATTGGCATACTGGCATTGACATTTCCATGAACAGAATTTATTGCCCTTGGTTGGCCTCCCGCACTCGTGGCAATATGTGAATTTATGGCTAGTTGGGATTGGTCTCTGAGGCCCAATGGCTGCCATCGCCACCTTGCGATTATCAACATTAACTTCTGGACATGCCCTAATACCAGCGTGAATCTCACCATGACAATTATGACAGACCATCACGCATTTATCCGCCTCCTCAATAATATCATTCCACGATGAGCACTTATTAATCAACCTAGCCATGGCTGCCTTTTTATCTCGCAAATGGTGCCATGCAAAGTTGCCGTGATATTTATCATATCCACATGACTGACATTTACCCCCACTGTACTTGACGAGCCACTGTTTTGCCTTAACTCGCCATCGTTGTGTGCTAACATAACTCATCGAACCCTCGATTAAAACATTATGTTTGCATAGAATAGCCACCGGTAGGATTCGCACCTACAACCACCCGTGTACAAGACGGGAGCTCTGCTATTGAGCTACGGCGGCAGTCCGGCTCTGCCATTGAGCTACGGCGGCATCACTCTGGATCACACCCTTCTAAAGCCATCACCAAACCAGCATGCCCCTCCTCAGCCTCCTCCCAAGTTGCATACCGCTTACACATTTCCTCACCCTTCGGACCAAAGATCATCGTCTCAAAAAGGATGGGAGGGCCACCCTTCGAGAAATTGTGATCTAAGCCCAAGAATACCGTTGAAACGGAGTGCCCCTTGATCGTGTGCTGAGCCACCACTCGTTCCACTTTGTGGGTCTCAAACCACTCGGCCCATTCGTACAAACCTACAGCTTTGGGCTTGTGGCCTTTGAGGATGTAGTGACGACTATCCATATCTCACTGTATTAGTGTTGTGTGGCGCGGCGCACCTGGCGGTAAATATCGCATGATCCTACAATACCATTGGTTCTGGTGGTTGCTCTCCTCAGCCGCAGCCTTCGCGTGCGGCGAAATCTGCTCCAAATTGTGGGCCAATAACTCCAAATGGTATTACATCCCTCTCGCAGTAGTCTGCTACGTGGCCTGCTCGGTCCTATGGCTTCCTGCCATTAAAGAATATAACAAGCTGGCCGTGGTGGGCATCGTCTGGTCCGTACTGGCGGTTCTCACCACCGCCATTATCGGCATTGTAGTCTTTAGAGAAAAATTAGAATGGTATCAGTGGTTGGGTCTTGTACTCGCCACCGTAGCAATCATCTTATTGGGCGGAGAATAACATGTCAGAAATAGCGGTTCCAACTGTCCCAGTGCCTCAACCATCCTACGCCCGTGGGGATGCCTACTGGTGGAATCTCATCAAGGAAATCGGATGGTGCAAGGGAGCCGACCGAACCGAATTGGCTATCGCCCTCCAGCAACGGGTCCCCGAAGAAGAACTTGTCCGCCTAGAAGCCTTCGCCAAAACCAAGCGGCGAACCCTCCAAGGTGCCCTAGACGCCTACGCCGAGATCATCGGCCAGCCTCACGGATTCTGGAACATCGGCGACGACAGCTTCTGGGATGTCACCGCCCACATCGTCGGCCTGGGGAAGGAAGAGTTTCTAAAGGCTCTGCGGGACCCACTCTTGGTGCGGGACCGCATCCACGCCCACGACTACGCTGAGAACTTTGAGTATGTGTTCCACAAACCTTCACAAATGCACTCGGCAGGACTCGAACCTGCAACCCTCTGATTCGTAGTCAGAAGCACTATCCAATTGTGCTACGAGTGCAAGGAGTTAAACATGGGTGTTATTAAAGACGCTTTCACCGAGACTGGTATCCCCAAGATCTTCTGGTATGTGGTCAGCTTCTCCATCCTGGTGGTCACTAGCGGCCTAATGTGGGTTTTCTTCAAATCCTCGAACGTCTCCATCGAGGTCGCAAATACCAAGATCCAAATGATCCGGGGCATCTCCGACATCGAGACGGCCTTTGAGGCTCTCAAAGCCAAAGAAGATGAACTACAGAAGGTAGCCGCCAAGGTCCCAACCCCGCCCACCACCATTCCCATGGCACCAGTGGCCCGCCCGACCCCTCCGAAGGTCATTGATGATAAACTCCATCAGAACATTCTAAGGCTCGGGGATATCAGGACGCAGATGCAGCAACAAAAATTCTAATGCTCTCAGCAGGAGTCGAACCTGCAAGCCATTCGGCACGGTATCTGAAACCGCTGCGTATGCCAATTCCGCCATGAGAGCGAATGTATTCCGATCAAATCTAATGTGTATGCAAGACCAGCGAATTATCGAATTATTCAAAATGGGGCTTGGCGCTCGCAAAATAGCGAGAACATTGGGCTACAAGCACCACGCCACTGTGTCCAGGCAGTTAATGAGACTAGGCCTGTCACGCAACTCTTCGGTTGTCCCAAATGGCGAGAAGTCATTAATACTATTCGGAGGCAATGGTAAATTGGATCGTGCTGCCGAATCGTATTTAAAATTTCGCTGCGACCTCGCTGGATTCGAGTGGGCGCAAGTTCACGCTAGCCTACCATATGACCTCTTAGTGGATTTTGGATCTGGCTGGAGGAGAGTACAGATAAAATCGTCCGGCTTGGCCAACCCCAGCGGCAATTTCATATTCAATGTGTTCCATCGTCAGTGGGGTAATGGCACCAGAGAAAAAGTGCAATATAGCTTGGACGACGTCGATTATTTCTTTCTGTTCGATCAGAATAAGAACTCGTGGCTAATACCATCATCGCTACTGGTGCAGCAGATTACCATAACACCAGAATTGCGGTTTCCCGGTTTCAAATTAGATAGAGTCTAACGAATTTCTTCGAACCCCGATTCACTTTCCCTGGCATCGCCAGGAAGACGCCATTTCAACAGCTCTATGCGCGGAGCTGATCCCATATTCGCAATCGCCGACTCCAATGCCGCCACCACCGCGTTCTTGTTGGCGAACTCGTTCGTGATCCTCAAATCCTCTCGGTCAAGCAGCATCAAATCCCCATTGGCGTACTCATACCTGACCTCTCGGAAACGAGTATAATCCACCATTACAGCCATAAATCCATGAACGATGATCCGAGCCGGCACCTCGGGAAGGGAGCTATATTCAGCAACAAACTGCCCGATCATAAACCACCAATCAACGCTGTCCTGCATGCACTTGGGGGGTGGCACGCCCTGGTACATTTTCGTGATATCTGCGATCTGATAGTCTCCGATGACCTGCTCGATCTCGTTGACGATGATCTTCCGCCACTTGATTCCAACCATCTCTGGATCGAGGTGGGGTGTATATTCACCCATCAGCCAATAGTCCAGGCCATCGTGCACCCGATGGGCTTTCCATCGTTTCCCAATAGTGGTTCCGGTGGGTAATGATGCACTGTACTCAAGGAGATCATCAAACTCCTTAGTGGTGATGGCGATAGTCTCATGGTTCTGCATCATGTGCTCTTTTTAAGGTGGTCTTTCATGAATCGCCGCACGCTAGCACAAGCCCGATCGACGTAAGTTGTTCTTAATTCCTCCAGCCCTTCGTGCTTGACTCCGTAAAGGTTTGGCCACACCTCCATCACTCTCCATTCGATCCCCGGCCTGACCAGAACCTCCTCGTCCCTAACCTTCACCAGGAAGCAGACATCTTCAGCAGTTGGGTCGGCGGCGGCATCCAGAATCCTGGCGTGTTTGACCGCCACTATCCTTACCTTATCCGGATGCATACCCGACGCCTCCCAATGCCCCCGGCAGGAGTCGAACCTGCACGGTTTTCACCACCGGCTCCTAAGACCGGCGCGTCTGCCAATTCCGCCACGAGGGCTTTACTCAATCGTCAAATCATCATAGTCCCGGCCAAGATACCCGAACATAAAATACAAACACACCACGGGATCACACACAAACTTGGGCGTCACCACCTTGTGAATAAATTTGAAGATCTCCGCCTCAGACCCACTCACAACCTTGGGGTTCTTAGTGGAACCCATCAAAAACCGATATAGGTCATTCTCGTTGTCAATCATTGAACTGCTCGGCGAAATTCTTCACTACCTCTTTTATCATCTTGTCGACCCAAACAGACATTTCGCGATGCTCAATGCCTCGCCTTAGCGAAATGTAGCCATCCAGGTACTCCGGATCATAGTGGTAGATGCATTCCCGAGTAACGGCTGTAGTGCCCAACACCGAAGCGTCGCGCGAATTGAACCACTGTAATCTGGCAACGATCATCGGCTCGATGCCGGGCTGGTCACTAACGCATACCGCAATTTCCACTTCGCCGTAGAAGCCCGCAATGGTGCTGGTTGCCAATGGCCCGGTAATGTGGGGCACTAGCCCGTTGGGCAGATCTGGAAGAATCCATTTCTTCATACTGCTCCGCCTCAGATTTGAACTGAGAACCTTGCCGTTAGGAACGGCCTGCGCTATCCAATTGCGCCAACGGAGCTTTATTCTCGGGGCTGGAATCGAACCAGCGAGGTGTCATAAGACACTTGAGGGCCAAAGCCTCATGTCAGCTACCAACACTGACGGCCCGAGAGTTATTGGGACGGCAAGATTCGAACTTGCGATAAGAGGTCCAGAGCCTCTTGTGATACCACTTCACTACGTCCCAGAACCGGTAATCAAATATAGACATATCGAAATAGTAGAGGTTCGCATGAACAAAGAACAGGCTATAACCTTGCGGGAATCAGGCTTGAGCATACGCGAAATAGCTGCAATGGGCATATCTAAATCAACAGCCAGTGTTTGGTGCAGAGGGATTAAAGGTAGCGACAAACGAGCAAGGACCAATATTAAATTGAATGCAGCGCGAGGCAGTCTGGCTTGCGCCCAAAAGTGGTCCAAGTTACACTCTGAAGCAATAGCAGAGGCCATATCCGAATGGGCACTTCTTAAACAAGATCCAAATTTTATGGAATTTATTGGCATATATTGGGGAGAAGGAGACAAAAGATGTAGCCAAGTGGGTATATCCAACACTGACCCGGCACTTATACGAAAATGTATGCACATCTTTGAAAGATTCACATCACCAAAATATGATTGCACAATCATGATCTATCCAGACGAGAATGGGGCATCTATATCTAAATACTGGTCGGAACAACTACATCTGTCATGCCCAATCAGGATCATAAGGAAAGAATCATCTGGCAAGCGGAAATATACTAACCATGGAACTGCGCACCTACGATTTAGTGACTGGAGGCTCAAACAAAAATTAATGGCGTGGATCGAGTGTACACGCCAAAGCTCGGTAGAGGATTTGCACCTCTGTGTGGCGAAGCCATCCTGATTTGCAATCAGGCCCGTTCGTCTTCTCCGGCAACCGAGCACTTAATTCCGGCACATGCCCGCTATGGACCATTATAATGCTCCCTAATCCGCTCCTTCAACATCTTCTTGACACTCTGAGCTACCCCCGGATCCGACCCAAAATGACCTCGCCAGTTAAACCTCTGATGCACAAAACAAGTGGTGGTCGAAAGCATTCCTGCCCCCAAAACCTCCGGCCATTAGTCAAAATGGCAACGCGGCGAGATGAATAGTTGTCAAAGTATGCGGAGAAAATTACCCACACCCACTCGACCTTATCCTTAGGATTGCAGATAGATTTGACCTCTTTGACGTCAATCCACCCTCGATTGTGGAGACGTGTCACCGCCACAAAGGTGATTCTCTCGATTTTGAGATCGCGTAGCTCGGTCGTGCTCCCATGTGTCGCGCCGACGCGTCGGCGGTAAATGGGCGGTACAGGGTTCGAACCCGTGAACCTCTTCCGTGTCGAGGAAGCGCTCTAACCAACTGAGCTAACCGCCCTTGGGCCAGCCCAGCTTGACGCTAGGCCGGTACTAAAGCCCGCTTCCGGGCCTTCTTCCTGGTGACTTGCATGTCGAGAGTAAACCGCCCCTTGCCCCGCACCTTCTTGGCTTTGTTCTTCTTGGACCGCTTGTAGGCGTTAGGGACATTCCCCCCATCCGCCGAGAAATTGGCCGCCTGCACCGCTTCCTTACCCCACTCCCCCTCGCCCTCGCGGTAATCCCGGATGCGAATCCCATCCTTGCGGAGAGTCCCGTAGATGTGGCCCAGCGAGAAAGTCTCCCCATCGTGCTTCCGGCACTCCCTCTGGATGGTCCGCCCCAAGAGACCGCGCTGCCCCATGAGAGCAATCCGGTACCTGGTCCTGTCCAACATGATTACCCTTTCTTAGAGAACATCGACAGGGCCACGGCCACCGACTCTACATTGGCTCCGCAGCCCCAGCAAAACTTCACGTGGCCCGCAACGCTCACCGCAGCAAGGTGCGTTCCACAACTAGGACAATAATTCACCACTGGAAGAGGAGCCACTGCCTCCACCAGCTTCCGCCGATGATACGGCCTCTTCGCCTTCTGCAGACCAAAGCTCGCAGCAATCGTGGGGTTACCAAGATGAGCACCCATCCGCCGCCCCTTCAATGCCTCCCGCCGAGCCGCCGCATCCATCGGCAACCCCAATCCCTCGTAGACGATCTTCCGAGCTTCCTCAATGCTCTTGCCGGCCTTCACCTGCGCCGCAATCTTGGCCCCAATTGCCGTGTTCCAATGCTTGCCCTTCGCCGTGTGCTTCCGGATGTAATGCATCCGGTACCCGTGCGAAGTTTTGGCATCATACTTGCAGACCGAGCAAATCAAGTTGTCGGGAATCACAACGGTAGCTGGTTTCTTAGGCTGTCTCTTCCCCGTATTGCCCCAGGTCTTACCAGCGGCGGTATGCTTCCGCAGCACGTGAATGCCGAGTCCAGTCTTCGTCTTGGCGGGGAATCCACATGACCCGCACATGGTATCGGGGTCGGCCACGGGCTTAGTAGTCGCCATTTAATCCTCGCTTGTAAGTCCTTGGGGCAGCGAGGGGTGCGGCGCGGCGGCGCCGCCAGCAAACTATTTCTTGCGGATAGAACTCAGCAGCTTCTTGTACTCAGCCCATATCTTCCGCCGCTCGCCCCTCCTCTCCGGCATCCCCCCATCACAGATCGGGCAAGGATCACACCCATCACTATTGCAGTGTGGGCAATTATTGAATAGGAAGAGTCGGACCCAGCCGCGTAGTTTAGTGAGCATGGCACACCTCCGTATGATCTTTGAAAGCAGAAGGAGGGGGGCAGCCGTGAGTTTCTGCCAATTGAGCCGCCTGGGGTCTTAACATTAAGCGTTTTATTTTATACTCATCACACCACTTAGCAGCTGTGTGATCAGAAACCCCATATACCCTAGCAATTTTACTCATCGAATCAGATTGTGCCAGATGACTATGATGATTTTGAAGCAATCGCCAGGAAAATGGCGGACGTCGGTGCCAAGAAGCTTCTCAGATCAAAGTATCGTCAGTATGTGATTATTGATACTAGGTCTGATGATTATTGGGTTCCAGACTAAAACAAGGTAGGGCGGGCCAGTGAGCCTCTGCGGTGCCGGAGCTGACACCTCCGGAACCCGCCTCCTTGAATGTACGGTGAGGGATTCGAACCCCCGTAGACCCGAAGGTCACGAGATCTACAATCTCGCGCAATTGCCGCTCTGCCAACCGTACTTACATGCTATTGATTACATCCACCACATGCTGAATCATCGCAGGATGCGTATTCCCATTTAAAATTATACGCTGACTTTGTCCCTCCCGCCAAGCATAGCCATATGCTACCTATTGGAACCATTGTCTTTCTGCTCGCGCTTGAAATACTATCGAATGACGATATGAACGTCTTATCCAAAGAATACTGATTAACTTTCCTTTGTGGATATCTACCCTCATTCTTTTCTTCTTTTAATTCCGGGATATTCCTCCCATCATTTGAAAATCTCCATTGATATCCACCATAACTCTTGAAACGCAAGTTACAGCAGGCAGATATGTTGCAAGGGCTAAGGGACACACTCCGAGCGGCTTCTTGCAACCCGTAATAAGAACAGATAAATATGCCGTCTAAACTATACTTTGAAACATATTTAACTTTGTGCATTTGAGCTTTTCTCATCTTTTCTTTGGACTCTTTGGTGTGACTGACCCTAGATGGGCACAGCGTTTCGTTGTAGAGTTCTCTTTTATGGCAAGAATTAAGATATTTTTCTTCAACAGTTAATAGATTCTTTTCATCGCACAACTCAAGGCCAATAAATTCGAAAGCGATCTCTCCATATTTATTCCACGCCCTTTGAAGATGTTCATTTTCGTGTCGGTTTTTCCTTAGGTCGCATTTGTGTTTGCGAAATCGTATAGCCCAAGAATTTGAACTCCCAAAGTATCTCTTTTGAGAGACTCTATTATATATGCAATATACACCACAGTCGAATTTCATAGTGAATTTATCATATTTATGGTCTTTTGGATCATTTCCTGGTCGTGGGCAACCGAGTTGTGCCCACCCTCCAGAGTCTGCATCATCGCCCCTGGAATCCTTGCCGTCCGAGGACCCCACCCGCTTGACCTCACATAGAAATCATACTTAACCATATTGGTGGGCATCACCAAATCGCCCCAACACGGATCGTCGTTTACCGCGTCGATGGCCACCACATAATCTACCTGGGCTATGTCGCTACATGCCTTGATGACCGTCGCGCCACCAAAAGAGTGGCCAATCAACACTATTTTCATGCCAGGATGCTCAGCCACCATCGCTGAGACATCTACCTTATAGCCGTTCCAGCTACCAGCGTCATGGATTTCGGCCTTGGCGGAGCAATTGGCCTGGAGGGCCAGGAGCATATTTTGTGCTTGACTGTCACCATCATCTAGTTGGCTATTTCCTAGGCCTCCGACTACTAGGACTAGGATGGTTTTTGGTGTCTCTTCTGGCGGGATGGCTGGCTCTTCTGGCGGGATGGCTGGTTCTCTGGGGGGCATGGCGATGGGGGGCACAACCTCACCATCTTCGGGAGTGTAGTCGAATTCGCAGGTTATTTTGACGTTGGTGATTTTTAGGTTGGTGATCATATTGGCCTCCACTTATATTTACGTGGAGGATTGCGAAATGACCTCGGCAAGATTCGAACTTGCGACTTCTTCGGTGTGATCGAAGCACTCTAACCGCTGAGTTACGAGGCCGGAATCAGCCTTCTATACTTTAATGAATTTTTGAGCTTATCTTTATCGGCTGCATCCCAAATTGCCTTCTTACGATCCAAGAACATGGTGGCATCTTTGTACAACCAACTACATATCATTGCGGTATCGAATTGGCCATACCGCAATTTTTGGCTGACAGCGTTTGGGTTATGTTTGAATTTTTTATATATACCTAAATGCTTATTTATTGTGGCAGCAACCTCATCAAGCAAATTGCCAGTTGCGTTTCCGGCTGAAAAAGACAGTCGTAGATTACTAACGCGCTTACCGTGCCGTGTTTTATAATTAACCCAGTGGATAGAGCCATCACCGTCAAAAAACCCACGTATAAAATGGTGAGTAAGATGTGATGGTATATCGAATGGCAGCTTAAGACGCGTCTCACTTTTCCGTGTGGTTTGAGCATATTTAAAGCAAAAGTCAAACAATTTGGCCGAGTAGATCAGGATTTGCCAGCAAGCTTTGCACCTAACCGTCGCCGCGTGGCTCAAACACACCTCTTTCCCCAGAAACTTGGAGAAATAGCAAAGGAATTCGCGGTCTACACTTGCCAGACCCCATGTCTTATCGATTCTTGATTTATTCTTCTTAAAACAAATCCAGCCATCAGCATACCAAAAGCCTAAGATATATGCCGAGTTTTCATTCCAAGTATCAAACAGATCGTGGTTTATGCGGTTCGAGTCCGTTTTCATATGGTATTTTTGACCGAACCTCACGCGCTTGAAGGGTGAATGACGGGATTCGAACCCGCGACCCTCTGGACCACAACCAGATGCTCTACCAACTGAGCTACATCCACCGTACGCCCCGTGATTGAACGCCCCGCTATTGACGGAGTTAAGTAGGAGTTATTGACTTGTCAAAGAACGGCCTCGAGATCGGAGATTCATCCCGCCTAAGCGGGGTTATTCTCGTCATATCCGTCATTGGCCACGTAATATTGATCCAACCCTTCCATTGATATAAGGCTAACGTTAGCAATCACATGGAATGGAATCATCCAACAATCACCATTCTTATGGCAAAAAAACCAGTAATCGAAACTTCCCTTTTTAAACGCCTCTTTGGTAGATATCTTGGTGTTAAAGTGCGATCTACGTAGACCAAACTCTGGCCAATTTCTGTTGCTTAGACTAGTTGAGCCTCTAACCTGAATCGTGATTATCTTGCCTTGCTTCAATGCAAACAAGTCAAACACGCACTTTGGATCAGACTCTCCAACCTGCCAGCCTCTAGCTGTCAAAAACTCCTTGCACTTATTAACTGCCACAACCCTCAGGAATTCATCGTCTACTTCACCGAATTCCTTAAGGCCATCGGCAGCCGCCTCTTGCTCTTCTTGAGAGTGCCTAATACAATACTTGACAGTGGAAATCGAGCACCCAAGTATCTCGGCAATCTCCTCATTCGTTGATCCTCTTAATTTAAGCCGCAAAATTACGCTCTTGAAGTAATACCTACCACGCAGCCTATCATACCTATCCATAGTCTACTCCATCAGTAAAACAACCAATGCAATAAACTATATTTGATGGAAGAGGTGGGATTCGAACCCACGAGGCTTTTTACACCTACCGAGGTTCAGGCTCGGCTCCTTAAGCCACTCGGACACTCTTCCGCATCTCTCCTTATTTCCCTTTAGTTCACATATACTTTTAAGCGAACGAAAGTTACCCCTGGTCGGGGTTGCCCTCGCCGCTTAATTCAGGTTCCTTATTGTTTTTCGGAGCTGATTAAGCGGTCTCGGGCCGCTGCTTCAGGGTGGTATGCCCGCATCCTGAATGGTCTTTACTATTATATCTAATAGTAAAGAGCGAGTTACAACCCGAGAGCGGGCGACGCTGGCGGGATTGTATTTTTGTCGTAACTCGCAACATGGTAGCCATTCCTAAACTCCTGGGTAAAGACCCAGCCTCTGTCGGTTAAATACGCGACACTATTATGTTTGCCGAGACAACGTGCGGCGCGCTGGCCGCCCAAGAAAATCTTATGGACCCGATCCCGGTCCCTTCATTTTCACGTACAACGCGGCTTTCCGGCGTGCAGCGTCCCGCTGCTGAGGAGTAAATGAGATCCCAGATTTGACCAGCGCATCAGCCTGCTTCCTGACCACCTCAACCCCATCCGCGCCCAACGTGTTAGCCAACACGCCTAAGAACTCAGCCTGCTCCTTTGGATCCAAAGCCAACGCAACCTCAGCCGCGTCCCTGGCCGCTCCCTCCTCGTCTGGCGAAGCCTTCTTAGAGGCCGCCAAATTCTTAGCATACTCCTGCAACTGATCGATAGCCTGCGATAACAAGTCCGATTCCTTCTGAATTGCTGCTACCTTAGTGGCCGCATCGCCATCGTCCGCTTCCTTCATCAGCTGCACGTGAGCATCATAGAAGGCCAAATACATCTTCTTGGCGGCGGCGTCATTCCCCGAGCCCTCTATCTGAACCATTAACTCTTGCAGATTCTTGTACTTGACCCCATTTTCATCAGACAGGGTCTTCACCTTGTCGTACAATGCCTTATGCTGCCCCAAATTCCGCAGCGTCTCATCGCGAATCCGCTGGCTATTGGCGCTAAGACCACGCATGCCTTCGCTGGGCTTAGTCTCCCCCACACTAACCGTAGTCTTCATCACCCCATTGTAAATGATCGAAGCAAGAACCATCAGGATACGCCCAACTGGGTTCGCAGCCACCGCGTCTAAAATCTTCCCCACCTTGCCGCCCATCCCAGGCTGGCCTGGCTGGCTGGGCTGCTCATCCGCCTCCATGAGATATAGATTATATAGCTTCATCGATCACCTCTATATTATGTTTGGGCCTAAATAGCCGCTTCTCTGTGACTACTACAAAATCGAGATCATTATCTAGACAATGCCTTCTAGCAGCTATAAATTTTGCCGGATTCCGTTCCATAGAAATCAAACGAGATGGTTTAACCTCAACTAACTCAGCGTGGTCTTCATAGATCACCAAGAAATCGGGGGTGTACGACTTAATTATCCCATCGTGCTCATATTCAATTTGAAAAGGCTCATACTCAAACTTAACGACTTGTGGATCACTCTCAAGAATATTCACGTACTTAGTCTCATAACTCGACCTCGTACGAAAATTTCCACCCTTTAATGTAATCATGTCTTGCCCAACACCACGGCCTGGCCTAATCTTCCCCTCTTTAAATAACTTCACCGCCCTCTCGCTTAGCTCCTTGCGATATGCCATATACTCATTGGCAGACATGGCTCTAATCCTAGCCGATGACCGAGCAGCCATTTTTGGCGCGGCTTTTTCCATGTGCTTGGATATTATACTACTAAGGACGGATGGGTCACGATGCAGTCCAAGCTCATTCATTCTCCTCCACAATGCAGCGTGGCTAACACCAAGAGAATTCGCAATCTCTCTTTGACCCATATCGTCTTTGTGTTTTAGAATAAACTCATCCGACTCTTTAGTAAAGTCATACTGTTTTATTGAATTGGCGATCTTATTTCTTTTTTGCTCTGAGCATATTCTCAGTGGCACCACGCCCAGCAACCTAGCTCTCTTAGCAACTTGTTTTGCTGACGCGGCTACTTGATACTTCTTACAAAATTCAGCGACCGAATGATTCGGTAGACCAGACTTAATAAAATCATCATATTTAGCCCAATCAATGCGCCAGACTAGGCGGCTCCTTACAGCCCTGGAAATAGCTAGCTTTTGCTCTGGTGAGATAACCTTGTGAGCTGACTTAATGCCAAGCTTTCTAGCTCTCATGCCAATAGTTCTAGGGATTGTAAATGGTGTAAACTGACCACAAAAGTTTACACAACTCATACTTGGTAGATGCTGTCTAATGAGTGGATCAACGACAGCCCAATCAATCGCTTTCATATGGCCTCCTGGTTATATTTACTCAGAAGGCGAGCGATTATAAAATTAGGCAAAACTTATGCGCCAGCGGCATATAATCTGGAAATCTGAGGATTTCTTGAACGGCACGCTCAGAATCCTCTGGCTGAACAGCCGAAGCGTCGTGCGATAGATCCCAATTGGACCAGTGAGCGGCGCACCTGCACTGGTCACTGGCGTACGGTCCAATACAATATCGCGCCCGCCCACCGCCTTCGTCAAGGCCAGATAATATGGGTTGGATTGCTCAATTGGGTCATACTCCTCAGCAGACCCGCTACGCCCCACAATGTAGATCTGATCGCCTTCCTTAATTCGGTTGACGTCAGAAGCATCAACGGTTGGATCGATGGTGATCGTTTGCGAGCCGTTGGCCACCGCAATAATCTGCTTGTCGTTCAGGCCGCCCACGCCTTCCAGGAACAATAGGCTCGGGACGCAATCGCATGGCGTAGAGGTATCGGGCAGGATTGCCCCGCCGGCCAAAGCCACCTCAGTAATGGCAAAGAAATCGCCGCTAGTAACCCCAAATCCATTATACTCGCCAGATTCGAGCGTGGTTTCGAGCACCAGGACGTTGTTGACTGCCCTAACGTCACTGGAGAGCAGCGGACTCTCAGGTGGCTGGTAAGACGGCTCAAAATAGGCCCGCTCAATCTTCTTAAGAGGCCGATCTGGATCGGAAATGGGGATTGGATTGATGAGGTCGCCGCCATGGTCTGCTCCGACATCTGGCGTCTTAGCGACTGGCGTGCCAGTCACGGGATCAATTGTATAGTACCTGGTATCGGTCGAACTGAGTGGGTATCCGTAGGTTGAACTGGCCTTGTCACTGTCAAAGGAAGCACCAAAGAGGATGTACTTTGCGGCGAATTCCTCCAAAGCGTCAATTCCAGAGTCTACCCATCCACCGGTCCCGGACGATGCGGTTGGATCCCACACTTTGGAGTATGGGAGGCGGTGGGAAAGCATTTCTTTGGCGAAGATTTTGATGAGGTTATGCTCACGGTGCCTACTGATAAGGTTGCCGTGGCGGTCGCGGATTTCGATTTCGACTTCGCCGCGATACTGCTTGAAGGATTCGGAGACAGTTATCTTGGAGGACATTGTAACTCCATTATTTCATGACTAGCCGATTAGAGGCCGCCGGATTGGCGATACCTGCCACGGCATCCTGGAGGGCTTTGTTGCCCGTTGGGCTACTCGCCAACGCACTAACCAGTAATTTTAGTGTATCAGCATGGTTTTTAGTTACCGGGGCTTCCTCCCCAGTGTCGGTCTTAACCACGATTACGCCCAAGTCTGGTGAGATGCCAGCCTTTCCGTCGGCGGTTCTATATACCGCATGCTCTTCGGTCAGGATGCGGTCAAGACGGGCCTCGATGCTTTCTCGCATGCCTCCTGCGGGCATTTCTTGCTGTGCCTGGGGTTCGTCGGCTTTTCGCGCCTCTGATTCTGCTTTGCCCGCTTCCATTTGCTCTTTGAGGCGGGAGATATATCCGAGGATGTCTTCGTGAGCGATTTTCTTGCCGAGTAGCCCGTAATACTTTGCGAATACAGATTTAGCCCGCCGAGTGGCCACAGGAAGCATTGGTTCAAGCCGCCTGGCGCGTTCGGCGAGGTCGATGGGTCTTTCCATGTGGGCGATAAGCGACGCTAGTATGGCCTCAGCATTCACGGCAAATCCTCTTGCTCAATTGACCGGTAGTTGGCCTTGAAGAAATCAGCAATTTCCCGCCCAAGCTGTGGTAGGTCTAGACCGAGAGTGTGGCCACGCCGACGGATAAAGCCCCTATCAAATTTGGAGTTGCCGCATATAAAGATGCTTCGCTCCACGTCTGGCCTGAGGGTAAGCTTCCTGCGATAATCTCCAAGCTGAACTACACATTTACCATCGATGATCGCCACGCTGAGGCTGGGGTTGTTGCGGCGTATTTCAGAGGCTAACCGCGCATTCAGCTCGTGCACTTGACGCCGCAGTTCCTGTTCGGCATTGCTGACAGTCTGCTTAGATGCTGACAGTCTGCCTACGGCGTCCCGCACTGGTTTGAAGCTCTCCGCGTCTTCCAGGATGACGTCGATGACATTCTCAAATATGTTTCGGGCCATAGGTTATCCCTTATATACTTATTTTTGGCTTGACCAGTCTTGGCGGTCCAGCGGCCATGGCGGAGTCTGCTTTGCTGGCGGCGGCGCGGCGCGGCACGAGCCGATGGGGAGAAGCTGCTACCGCTAGCCTCTGAAGGGTATTTAAAGAAACAGCGTACACACAACAAGGAGGCGGACTTGAAACCCATGGATACCAAGCCCCAAATAATCGCCGTAATGAGCATCGAGGAGGCCATCGCAGGAGACAACTGCCCGCACTGCGGGCAGGCAGACAGACGAGTTTACGAGCATATCCGAACCTGTTCCGAAGCGCACAAGAATATCGACCTGGATAAGAATACAGACCGCAATTGCCGATGGGCCACCCATGACCTCTGCGGCAAGGTCCTGGTCCTACGCCGGCAAGATGGCCTCTGCCTAGTTGAAAACGATCACAGCCGTTACGTGGTACCCATTAGCTCCCTCCATTTTGGCATGCTCAGCCGCCTCATCGACGAGATCGAGGAATACGACCTGGCCACAGAAGAGATCGAGAAACTCATCAATATTCTGCGGATCAAGGGCAAGGGCAAGATCAAGATCCCACCGCACCCCGAGCTATGGCCAGGCTGCCGTCTGGAAGTGCAGATGGGTCAGGCCACAAAAATAGCCAGCATCAAGGTCAAGCGCGGAGCCTGCTATCTGTGCGAAACAGAAGATGGGGTGTCCGTGCTGATTTCGCCCAAGAACATCCTGGGGATTAAATAGACTTTCTGAGAACCAGACCCCATCCGCCCACTGGCGCAGTAAGAAAATACAACAGTGGCTGCCGTAGTATCTCTATAAATCCAGTCCTGATAAACAGGGTATCAAGCATCGTATTGGACCAATACATGCTGTGATACGCTGTGATGTCGTCGCAATACATATCTGGAGGGATAGGCATGCCGGCGGTGTGGAACATTTCCTGCTCACCTCTGGGACGGGCATCGAGCGGCAGTGTAATAATAACTACGCCCTCGTCCCGCAACGCCCGGTGGCATTCACTCAAGGCCGCTGCGGCTGATTCGACAGTACAATGCTCCAGAAATTCGCCCAGGACGACCGCCCCGAAATGCCGATTGGGGAATGGAATATTACGCACATCTCCATTTATATATTGCTTGCACTTTGAGAAGTCTCTATTGGTCCATGGTTCAACTTGCTGAATATCCATATTAATAGCACCCATATCCCCTAGGTCGGCTGGGTCATAGGCACAAGCTGCATTAAGGACCGGCCTAGCGCAGCGGCCAACTTGTTCACGTTGAAAGTCATAGCAATTCATTGCAGATTTATTGGCATACCATGACGACCATAATTCATTCCAAGTGTTAGGCAGCATTATTTCTTCAACCAATCGAGTTGTACTCTATCATCATGTACAACGTTCCAACCATCACCCCATAGGTCATATAGCATGTGGAAATATTCATCATATGCTAGCTTAATCCGATCGATTGAATACTTAGCTAGAGTCTTCTCTCTAATTGTTTTGGGATCCAAGGTGTGGACGTTTTGTGCGGCCCACACAAAATGATCGAGGGTTCTGCATCTAAACCCAGTGACTCCATGTTCTACAGTTTCCACAAATGCGCCCCAGTCTGTAGTAATTACTGGGGTGCCACACGCTTGAGCTTCTATGGCCACTAATCCAAATGGTTCAAGGTAAGTTGACGGAACAAACACAGCCTTGGCATGCCCCATTAACTCTGATCGTTTCTTAACATCGGCTGGCCCAACGTACTCCCAATTTCCAGGGGCTAAGTCTAAGTGGTCTCCGAGCAGTCTACCGTTCACCAGTTTGCCGCCCTGGCCTGCTATAATTAATTTGGCACCAATATGTTCAGTGGTAGTTAATGCGATATGAATGCCTTTGCGGGCCATGATTCGCCCGAGATATAGATAATAATCGCCCTTCTCTTGGCATAGGCTAAAATCATCTGGATCTACATAATGTGGAATTACTGAGTCATAATATCGTCCGTCTTCATTCCAGCGATATTGGCCATACACATAATGCATATGGGTATATGATGGGAATACTTTATGGTTTTTACCTATCCCAGTATACCCTGTAGTATACTCAACTGGTATTGTTATGCCGCGATATGTGTCAGCAATGGTATCTTGGATGGGGGTAGTAACGGCAATGAAGTCTTTGTGTTTGACTCGTCTGGCCATTTCGGCGATGATTTTGCCGTTCATAAACAGCCAGTATGGTTTGGAGCCATCCCACTCTACTATTGCTCCTTGGGTGCGATGGTCGTGCCCGCCAAAGAATTCCGACTGCTCCACCTTGGTCATTACTTGGACGTTTTCAGTGCACGGCGGGTTTGAGCCTTCCACGCCATAATGGATGACTTCATGGCCAAGTGACATCATCATTTTACAGAAGGAATAACAATTTGAAGTGAAGGCACAGACATTATATGCTTTGCTGGTCTGTGTGTGGGGTAGGCCGAGGACGTGAAATCGTAATTGCATGCAGTTTTAATACATACGGCACAACGATTATTGGCCCGTTATTTTAATCGATCCATCCTCATTAATAGTTATTGGTTGCTGGGCTGATAGAAAACGAGGAGATAATGTGCCCGGACACACTGTTTCGATAAAGGTGCAGGCAGCAATATGAGTCTTTAAAGCTGAGACTCCAGCTGTTCCGATTGCCTCCCACATTTTGTCTGGGGTGCAGGTTGGATCGAGATTATTCCAAATTTTGTCATAGGTTTTTTGGGTTTGAACCGCAAAACTATCAAACATTGCCCTAGACTCTTTACGGATTTCTTCTACCTGTTGGAAAGCATTAGATGCTTGGATTGGGGTTGTCAAAAAGTCAGTCATATTAAATATCCTCACTCATAAATAACAGTCAGGTCCCAAGTCCCAGTAGTAACGATAGTTAAACCAATAGCAAATGGAATAAAATAATCTAATGATATCGCACTGGCAGTCTCTGGAGTATTGATAATTGCCAACACAGTTCCAGAACCAGCAGTATTATCATATATAGTAATTAATGTCCCGCCAGCATTGTTGAGCACTATCCGATGTAAATTACCAGCGCCTAATTTAAGTGTGGTTGTGGCAGCAGTAGTCAGATGGATACTTTTAGGTTCAGAATTTTCTTTGCCTAACCTTAAAATCATTGCTGACCATACTTCTAAAACTCCAGAAGTTACGCCTGAAGCACTATTGATGGAAGTTGCACCAACTGGTAGAAGTAGAGTATTGGTCATTGGGGCAGTTGTTGGAGATATTCTATGAATCCATACATTATCAACATAGAAATCTGCCCACTCCATAAAGTATATAATTTCATAAGAATGTTTTTGTGTATCCATTTTTATAGAACCTACATCACCGTTGAATAATCCAGATTCTATAGAAGTAGGAGTACCTCCCTTAACCATATTAACAGATAAAACTCCAACAGCAGATAGTTCAAAATAAAATCCATCTTGAGGAGTTTGTCCTGATACAGTAAATGCACCCCATCTTCGGGTGTTTAAAGCAACCGTAGTAGCAGTCACACGAGAAATGCACCTAAACTGGTTTGGGTTCGCAAAAATGAATCTACCACTTCTGACAGACTGAATTTGACCATAACCACTGTTACCTGTGCCAGAAGTCAGGGTAGCAATAACATTTACTGTTGCTCCTGAAGCTGCGCCGCTATTAGATACAGTCCAAAAGTTTGTATCATTAGAAGTAGTAAAAGACGTCCCAACTAATCTAAATGGTTCAATAGTTTTAAGATCACGCATCGGGGATATCTGGGCTTTATTTCCACTGAATTTATCTGACATAGTGGCATTTATAGTGCCCCCGAATCCCATAACAGGAACGGGTTGTTGGTCCGAGGCGATGGCTACTGGCAGAGAAGCTGCCATCGCCTTCTGCCCAGTTTGTGACATTATCTCCAAAAGATCCTTTTGATCATATGCAACTTGGAGAAGTTCTGGGATGTCAGATACTGAAGTAGAAATTTGCCCGTCAGCTCTTGGCATGTCAAGATCCTATTAAACTGGGATTTCTTCCCAAATAACTGAGTAAGCATACAACTGTGTGGCATTTGTTACATTAGGTGTGGGCAACCATCCCATACCTTGTGGTATTACGATCTTTCCATCAATCAGATCAACAGTCGAGATGGGGAAGGTCACTGCTGCAGTTTGTGCCGATGACAAGCTTACTCCAAAATTAGCCATGTAAAGTGGGAAGGGAGCCGTACCACCAGTGAATGCGGTTCCACCAGCACTAAACAAAGTATTAGCAACTGGCTTAGCTGGCGTCCCGCCCATATTATATGCTCCATACTGGCCAGCCCAGCCTGTGGCTATTGATACCGCAGCTGTATTCATCATTTGGTGCCAAATGGCACCAATCTGTAAAGTAGATGCTGCGCCGCTAATAAGACCACAATTAAATTGCCAAAGTACGAGGTTTTTACCAGAGCCCACTGGATTCCAGATAATGAAATTAAGGGCGGCGGCGGCGGCTCCAGCCATTACCTGCCCGGCCCCAGCCGTAGTGCAACTCCCGCTAAATCCGAATACGTTACCGTTGTACACGGCGTCTTGAAAGCGAGCGTGCCCCTCCACAACTGTGGTTGCAGCGCTTCTATCACTGCGCAGAATGGCATTGCTGCCTGCAGCAAGATTTAACGGGCCTACTTGGGTTTCAATTAACATGCAATTCTCCGATTTTAAGCCGCTATTTCTTCCCAAACAATAGAATAAGCGGTGTTGTCGCTGCTTCCAGTTCCAGCCCGCAGTGGTAGCCAACCCATGCCTTGGGGAATTATAATTTTCCCATCAATGAAATCATTGGTGTAGTTGGGGTTGGCTAAAGTGTTAGTGTTGGTGTTGGCCATGGAGAAGTTAGCCATACACACCTGATAGGGTGCTCCACCGCCAGTAAAATTAGTGGTATCGGCTGCCACAAACCATACGTTGGCCACTGATTTGCTGAACGAACCATTTAGGTTATAAGGGCCAAGCCCGGCTGCCACTGAGGATACTGCCGAAACGTTGGAAGTGTTCATCATCCCATGCCACGCAGGGCCAGCGGTTGGGGTTCCGCTGATAATGCCCATTCCAAAAACCCATAATACCAGGTTCTTCCCAGAACCAACTGGGTTCCATATAGCAAAATTAAGATGGCCACCAGCGGCACCGCCAACTATTTGGGCGGCAGCGGTGGCTGTAGCTACGCCAGTAAACCCATAGACATTGCCCTGTATGACGGCCTCTTGAAAGCGAGCATGGGTATCAACTGTAACAACGGCACCAGTGCGATCCGAACGAATAGTGGGTCTAGCCATATTCGCAAGATTTTGTATGCCAACTTGAGTTTCAAGAGGGGCGATCATACATTCTCCTTAAGCGGGTATTTCTTCCCATACCACCGAATAACTAACCACAAGTGCAGAACTGGCCGTACCATAAATCAGAGGAACCCAGCCTATGCCTTGTGGAATAATAATTCTTCCCTCAATTAAATCAGTAGTAGGGTTAGGCCAAGTCGCAGCGGTTCCTGGGGCGACCGTTTGTGTAAAATTAGCCATACAAACCGGGTAAGGAGCCAAACCGCCAGTTATAGCTGTTCCAGCAGTGCTGTTTAGGCAAAACATCTGCGACCCACCCGAAGCTCCATTGAGGTTGCGAATACCACCGGAAGAAGTAGCCGTTACAGATGTAGCGTTAAAAAGGGCATGGAAAACCGGATACGACGTAAGCGTAGTGCAGGTTACTACACATAGATTGAATTGCCACAAAACTGCTATTTTCCCTGAGCCAATAGGATTCCAGAGACAGAAGTTTGTAGAAGCGGCAGCACCCGCACCATAAGCATTGCCTGCTACTACAGTATTATTTGTGGCCGCAGCTTGACAGAGGGCGAAACAGTTACCCTGCAAGACCGCCTCTTGAAAGCGAGTGCGAGCATCTGAGATCACCATCGCCCCCGAGCGATCAACTCGAATCGGAGGCTTAGACCCAGCAGTCAGGATTTTTGCTCCAACTTCAGTTTCGACTATCATATTTGCTCCTAATTAGTCTGGGACTAGCTCGGAATTTCTTCCCAGACAACTGAAAAGCCAACAACATATGTTCCTGCGCCAGCCAGTAGTGGAACCCAGCCCATGCCTTGCGGAACAATAATTTTACCTTCAAGCAAGTCAGTAGTATTCACTGGATAAGCTACAGCTTGGGCAATGGCTGTACCTGAAAAATTAGCCATGCAGACTTGGTATGGGGCTTGTTGGCCGGTCATTGTAACCCCACCAGCACTAGCAACATATGCTGCGTGGGGTCCAGAAAGCTGTCCCATCAAATTTCTAGCTGTGCCAGTAACTGCTGCTGAGACAGCTTGAGCATTATATAAGCAGTGCCATACAGGACCAGCCGCCGGAGTACCAGAAACATACCCCAAATTAAATTGCCAGAGAACTAAATTTACGCCTGAGCCAATTGGATTCCAGATTGTAAAATTAGTGGAGGCAGCGGTGGCACCAGAGGTGGGCAAGTAATTACCCGCTTGTGGGTTAGTAGTTACTGCGGTTAGGCATAGCCCAAAAACGTTACCATTAAGCACAGCCTCCTGGAAACGAGCATGGGCATCAGTTACTGCCAGGGCTGCGCTACGATCTCCACGGGCGGCTGGGCGAACACCATTAGCGAGAATTTGTGGACCAACTTGGATTTCAGCTATCATATTTTTCTCCTAGACAACTAGCTAGTTTTATGTACAGTTTTGGCATCTATTCTCTTTTATGTTTTCCTTTAACTACCTGCAAAAATTGTTACGTCTGGACCTAATGCTGGTGGGGCATATGAATAAGGTGAGGTAGAGGCAGCTATACACAATCCAGTAGTAAAAGATCCTAAACTAAAATTCCCTGCGGGGACAACGTAGGGACCAGGTGGTAAAGCAATGGTATATAAAACAGTGCCGCTAAACATCCCAGAATAACTGGCTATATTATAGAATAGTAAGTATATTAGGATATCATTAGGGTTATTGGCAATTATGCTCATGCTACTATTGGCGGCGGCTGTGATTAGACAACGTTGAAGAGCAGGATAAAACCGAGGGATTAAAGTTGCGGCATTGGTGATAGATTGGACAATAGTAACTGAATTATTAGTGTATAATGAAGTAAGCACAGAGAGGTAATTCATAGGAAATGCTGTTGATGCCCGAAGAGTAATAGACGCCCCACCCGTTCCGGTCCAAGCAATAAGCCGAACTATTTTATATCCACTACATGGAATAAGAAATATATCAGGCGCTGAGGCTGAAGTGCCCTGTGCGTTGCCAGATGGCATTGCGTATGAATTTGATAATATTACAAGTTTTGGGACTACTGAATAATATATGCCGTCTAGCGAATACGCCGCATAAATGTAGCCTGTCGAAGCAACACCATAACTATCAATTCCGGCAGCAACTATGGAATGCCCATTTAGGGATATATCAACATATGATCCTTTAATGAATGATTGACTTACACCAGAGCCAATGTAGCTTGGGGCGGTTACTGTTATCCGTCCGCTCACTACCACATCTGGCATGCTTGTAGCTACCACTTGGTCATTTGCTATGGTTACCGGCAACGATGCAGCAGAACTCCCCATCCCAGTTTGCGATAGTGCTTCCAAATAATTTTCAATATCCTGCATCGTCTCCAATTGCTCTTCAAGTATCTCGTTGACGGACGGGGAGTTTACAGCCAGACCACTCACTGGGTCAATTTGCGCAATATTCCCATTCAGATCATTTATCTGTGTAATTTGATTTGCTAAGTTTTGTGCCACATTACACTCTAATATATATTGTTACATCTGGGCCTAATGGTGCTGGAGCATAATTAGATGAAGTCATTGATGCCGCCAAGCATATCCCTGTCGTAAAAGTTCCCAAGCCAAAATTGCTCACTGGATAAGAAGATTGCCCTGGTGGTATTGGAATAACTAGGGTTGGAGTTCCATTTAGCAGCGTAGGTAAGGTTGATAGATTATAAAATAATAAATACACTAATGAATCATTTGGATTGTTAGCAGTAAAGCCAAATAGAGTGTTAGCCCCACTAACTACTTTTCGTTGTAAGTTTTTGTAATAATATGGTGTTAACGTCGGCCTATAACTGTCAGCGGCAGCTAATACTGGTTGAACGGTGCCAAAAACAGTATTCGTATAGGTTAGAAGCGAAGAAAGATAATTCATTGGGGGAGCAACTGATGCTCGGAGAGTAAAGGTAGCAAGCCCAGTAATAGTAGATACGGCTACCATTCTCCATCGTTTGTATCCGGCACACGGAAACCAACAGATTGCGCCATCAGTATATGGATTGAATCCTTGGGTATAGTTTTTATAGATTGACCCACCGCTACAATTTACAAAATTTACCCCATCTAATGACGCATAAATATAATAAGCAATACTCTGAATGGTTCCGGTGGCTTGGACCGTAACTATCGAGTGTCCATTTAAGTCTATGTCGATATAGGAGCCCGGAAGGGCGAAGAGTGCGTTGACAGCGATTTTATTTATCGTACCACTTACCACTACATCTGGTATGCTTGTAGCCACCACTTGGTCATTAGCTATTGCTACTGGTAATGATGCAGCAGAACCTCTAACCCCCGTTTGACTTAATATTTCTAAATAATCCCTAATGTTTTTAAAGACTTTGGATTGTTCTCGTAAAGTAGCAACCAGAGACGGATCGTCTACTTCAAGCCCATTTACTGGATCGATAATAGCTACATTACTCCTATCATCAGTAATTTGTGTAATTGCAGTTGTAAGCCCATGAGCCATTTTAATCCTTATGAACTAGAAAATATTGTAACATCTGGACCAATAGGAAGTTTGATATAACTTATAGGAGACGACGATGCAGCAACACATAACCCAGTTGTATAATTTCCTATAGAAAAATTACCTATGGGTATTGTAGAGAAGCCTGGAGGAATAGACAAAACAAAGTAGATCGGAGTATTGGGACTAACCGAGTTCGCATTGAAAAAGAGCAAATAAATAGTAAAATCATTTGGGTTGTTAATGATTAATCCAAAACAGAAATTATAGAGCGCAAGGAATTTTGTAGATAGATTTGGTATAAATCTGGGCACCAAATCAACTGGCGTAGTCGATTGGGACATAGTAACAGAAGTGTTAGCTTGGAGAGAAAGGAGTAAAGAGAGATAATTCATCGGCATGGCGGAGGAGGCACTGAGAGTAACATTCGCAAAACTACTAGAAAGATAAGAGCACACCAATCGAACTACTTTATATCCAGCACATGGAACAATAGAAATATAATTGCCAGCAGCGTATCCACCTTTTAGGATAGAACCACCAGTTAAATTGCCCATATTCATATCAGGCGCTGCAATATTCACAAAATTTGTACCACCTAATGATACAAAATTCACAAAATTTGTACCATCTAATGATACAAACACCATTAAGGTATATGAATTATTAGGCTGGCTTATTGCCTGAACTGTTACTGTTGAGTGCCCATTTAGCTGAATATCAATGAAAGAGCCGGGCGTGGGCGGAAGCGAGGCGAGACCGCCAGTATTTGCTCTCACAATCTGCCCGCTTACTACCACATCCGGTATTGAAGTAGCCACTACTTGGTCATTAGCTACCGCCACTGGCAAGGATGCTGCGGCATTTTTGGTTCCAGTCTGACTTAATATCTCTAAGTAATTACTAATATTTTGAATAGAGTCAGAAGATTGATCCAGTAACTCCTTAATGGATGGAGAATCCACGCTCAAACCATTAGTGGGATCAACTGGAACCACTTTTCCATCTTGGTCAGCAATCTGCGTTGAAGTTGTAAGTAAGCCTTGTGCCATATTATGTGCTCGTGAAAATCGTTACATCCGGACCCAATTGCAGGGGAGAATAAACAGTAGCAGACTGCGATGCTGCTATACATAGCCCAGTAGTAAATGCCCCTAAACCAAAGTTGCTGGCTGGAATTGTTGAAAAACCGGGGGCAACCGGAATAGCATAATAAATTGCCGCATTCATCAAAAGGGCGTTGGTATTAGTGTTGTATAGCAACAGATAAATCGTAAAGTCATTAGGATTATTAACCAGCATGTTAGACAAAACTGTAGCCGCTGCATTATTGACTACTTTTTGTAAGCCTTTGTAGAAGCGTGGGACAAGAGTGTTGGCTTTAGATATTGATTGAGCTACACCAAACTGCGCATTAGCGTGATTGTTAAATAATAAGGAGAGATAATTCATTGGGAAAGCAACAGAAGCACGAAGAATAATAGTAGTTCTGCCAACAACTCCACGATTTGTAACTATCCGCACTGACTTATACCCGGCACATGGAATGAGCACAGGCCCCCCTCCGCCCGCTCCGGCGGTGTTAAATGCGGAGGCAGTAAGACCGGCAAGATTTGGAAAGTTATACCAAGATGTTAAAGTGATACCAACTACCGTCACATAATTTACACCATCAATTGATGCCTGTGGATAAAAACCAAGTCCATTATCCGCTGTATACATATACACGGCAACCACAGAATGTCCGTTTAAGTCAATACTTAATATACCGCCATTTGTAGGTACAATCCCACTCACCGTTACATCCGGTATGCTTGTAGCAACTATTTGGTCATTCGCTACTGCTACTGGCAACGATGCAGCGGCACTCCTGGCCCCAGTTTGCGATAGTATCTCTAAATAATCACGAGTCTTCTTAAGAGACTGGATTTGCCTGCACAACAGCATCTTGGCTTGCGAGGAATCCACCGCCAATCCATCGACTGGATCAATCTGGGCGATGTTCCCATTAGGATCAATAGTTTGCGTAAGATTTTCAGACAAACCTTGCATTCAAATTCCTGTAAAAGTAGTCACATCTGGTCCAAGTTGCAATGGGACATAAGAATAAGGAGATTGAGAAGCTGCCAAACACAACCCAGATGATAAATTATACATATTAAAATTACCAGAATTAATAGTGGTGAGTCCCGGTGGGACCGAGATCACCATATTTGGTGTGGCACTTAAGATATTGGCAATAGTGGTTGTGTTATAAAATAGAAGATAAATAGAAAAATCATTGAAATTATTGATATATAAACTAAAAAGTTGATCTGCGGCGGCATAAATCACGGCCCGTTGTAGCCCTTGATAAAAACGAGGGACTAGAGTAGATGCGGCCGAGCCGACATATGAGTACGCATATTGAACACCAGTTAGAGAGGTATTGGCAGCACTGGAGAGAAGCAAAGACAGATAATTCATTGGCATGGCTGCGGAGGCACGGAGAGTAACTTGCACACCGCCGGGCATCCCTCCCGATGTGTTTAATATTCGCACCCTTTTATACCCAGAACATGGGACCAAAAATAACCATGGATAATTTGCTACATAAAATCCATACTTCGACGCCGCAAGGCCGCCAGCAGAATTAATAGCGGGCGTCGGGACAAAATTTATGCCATCCAATGATGCGTATGGTAGTAAGTATGAGGACACGGTTGGCAAACCCATAGCTTGCCCGGCTACTACTGAGTGCCCACTCAACTCTATATCAACAAAAGTACCGGGAATAAAAGTAGTAGGATGTAAAGTGCCGGTAGAGTTTATTTGTCCACTCACCGTTACATCTGGTATGCTCGTCGCTACTATTTGATCATTAGCTACAGATATAGGCAACGAAGCCGCTGCCCCCCTAACCCCAGTCTGCGATAGCATCTCAAGATAATCTTCTATATCCCGCAACAAAGACAACCGCTCACTCAGAAGATTCTTAATGGATGGAGAATCAACCATTAACCCATTATTGCTTGTGGGAGCAATATTCCCAGTTGGGTCAACGATTCGCGTGGTATTTGTTATTAATCCTTGAGCCATTAGGTTACTTGTACTCCAAAGAAATTAAACGACAGCATAGAGGTTGAGGCATAAACCCTAACAATATCAGTAGTAGCCAAGCTTATACCAATAGTCGCTGAAAAAGTGTTGTGAGCTGGAATACTAACTCCATAGTAAATATATTGGGCAATAGTGTCGGCTGCTCCCCCAACAGCTATTGATATATTAAAGGTGGCTGTGGATCCACCAGAGTTACATACTGTTATGGTTGATATAACAGTACTAGTAGCCCCAGGCACTGTATAGGCATTAGTCAAAGCGCCAGCTTGAGGATTAGTCTGACTTAAAACTTGGATAGTGTCAGCCATTTTATACTCCTATGCGCCCATTAGCATAAACAATCGTGCTGTGGACCCAGCTGCCCCCCCACCTGCCGCCCCACATGGCCCAACAGCCCCACAAGGCCCCAGGGGGCCGCATGCCCCCAATGCTCCGCATGGTCCGCATGGTCCTAAAGCACCGCATGGGCCAGTAGAACCAATTGCCCCGCATGGGCCACAGGGTCCTAATGCTCCACAGGATCCCAGTGCCCCACAGGGTCCTACCGCTCCTAGTGCCCCACAAGGCCCGACAGCCCCACACGGACCGGTAGAGCCAATTGCCCCACATGAGCCTGTAGAACCAACGGGGCCACAGGGTCCAGTTGATCCGATTGGGCCGCAAGGTCCTAATGCCCCACAAGGACCAATTGGGCCACAGGGTCCTAGCGCTCCACATGGACCAGTTGAGCCTAATGCTCCGCAGGGACCTAAAGCACCACACGGGCCAACTAAACCGCACGCACCGTCTACGCCGCAAGGCCCAACCGCTCCGCAAGGACCAGTAGACCCAATGGGTCCACAGGGACCTAATGCGCCACATGCTCCTGGAACCCCACACGCCCCGGCCACACCGCACGGGCCTACTGCTCCACATGGACCAATCGCGCCACACGGACCAGTAGAGCCAATGGGACCACAAGGTCCTAATGCCCCGCATGGGCCGACCAAGCCGCACGAGCCAATAGGACCACATGATCCTAAAGCCCCGCATGGCCCTAAAGCACCGCAAGGGCCAGTTGACCCAATTGGGCCACAAGGCCCCAGAGCGCCGCAAGGACCTAATGCACCACATGCGCCAGGAATCCCACATGCGCCCGGAATTCCACACGCCCCCGGAACACCACACGCTCCGGCGACACCGCAAGGACCAGTAGATCCAACAGGGCCACATGGCCCTAATGCTCCGCAAGGACCCAAAGCGCCGCATGGGCCACATGGACCCAACGCCCCACAAGGACCAACTAAACCACAAGGACCAGCCCCGCATGGACCAGTTGCACCGGACGGGCCTGACGGACCAGAGGGGCCTTGCAACCCGCACGGACCAGCTAAACCACACGCCCCACTCCCCCCGCCCCCGCTCATGTCAACCCAGTTTGTTCCATCATAATAGTAGCACTTATGGGCAGCAGTATCAAAATAAATCCACCCAGCCTGAGGCGTGCTAGGCGGAGCGGCCCGGTTCTCCAGGCGCAGATTCAGAATCTGATTGCCAGTAAGATCAACGGTGGTTAAAAATTTATACATTACGCTACCAAGCTACAACCAAACTATCTTATATTTACAAGCAGCCCCCTCCACCACCACATACATCAAAAAATCAGCAAGGCGTGCCCAGCGATAGCAGACGAATACGTTATCACCACCGTATTGATATCCGGATAAGAAACATCACCAAATATCGTATTATCAAATTGGTCGTGTGTGGAAACAGTCGCTGGATTCCTACCCAAGTCATGAACAATAGTCCACGTTGCCGAATCCACAGGCTGAGAATACTTAAATTCAGTCGTTGCCCCAGTGCCGGAAATTAACCACGCTATGTAGCTATTGAGCCGCTCCCCCTTGTCCACCTGGCTAATAATATTTAAGTATTCATCTGGAATATTTAAGTCTAGTTTCCCACTCTTCTCATCGTACCGAACATCAAATTCATAGGAAGAATTATCGTTAGCTGCAACCCTGCCAATTAAAGAGTGTAAAATAAGATCGGCCACCCGAGTGGCTTTTGCGATTTGCTGAGGTGATGGTGGATCACCACCTCTAAAACCGCGGCCATACGGCACTGGAATTTTATAACTAGCCATTAATATTCTGTGCAATTACTTGCACATCTTCATCAAGAATCCGGATGATCTGACCATATGTTTTAATACCATGTTGCCACCTACGAGGAGCACTGGTAACCTTGGCCGAAGCCCCCGCCTTATTCATCACAAAGTCAGATAAAGTAGCAATCAGCTTGGGCGGCACTTCCTGCTTGGCCTCTGTGCCCGCAAATGAGCCAAGAAACATATAATCATCCATAACCGAAGAAGCAGCGGCGCGCCCCTCCACAATCTTACACAGTATGGCCCTATTGCCACTCGATAGCTGCACAGTCAGCCCAATCCTATTAAAATCCTCCTCCAACGAGAAAATAGTGTCCAAGTAGACAAGATTCCTGATCTTGTACAACAAGGCATTAGTGCTGCTCTCAATAATATCATCTGGCATAGTTCACCTATATCGATCTTAATTATCTTTGTGGTGGACCTCAGCCGTACTATATCTACAGAAAACTGAGGACAGCCCTGCCGGCAATAGCCGACGAGAACGTAATAATCGTCGTATTGACATCAGGATTACTAATGTCTCCAATAATTATATTTCCATCCATATCATGCGCCACCACATCAGTCGGCCTCTTCCCAGCATTGTGAATGATCTCCCACGTGGCGGCTGGAGTGTCCTGGCTGAAATAGAAAGTGGTGACAGGAGCCGCCGCAGGCGTCAGGTTCGGATCACACACACCCTCATTAAGATTCGGGCAGAAATAAAAATCTTCCTGGCAACACCTCTTCGGAATCATTCCGGGGGATTCAATGTTGACCGGCAGAGCTTGGTCACCCGTAAACTGACTATGCCAATCAAATTCATCAGTAGGAGTGTCCAGCCCGACACCGTTGAAACCTTGCCGCAGGCAAGACGGATCTGGCGTCCATATCGGCAAAACCAAAGGGTCAGCCTTGTCATCAGAAGCTGGAAGCAGCCACTTCCTCAATAGCTTGCTATTGTCCACAGATGGCTCCACCGAAGCCACGGTATCAGTGGACAAAAATGTGGAATTGAAATTCTGGATGCTCACGGGCCTCAAATGAAACGCTGGCATCTCACCGAGCGTCTGCGTGGCCATATACAAAGTATCGTCACTGGCCTTCCGTAGGCTCATCGTGAACTGCGAAGAAGTAATGCTGTAAAGCACCGATTCGGTTA
>Ga0118677_10001559_pt1 | contig 48229 bp, 30 predicted proteins | sample AliMusrvi5mmetaG_FD_86154 | JGI IMG/M metagenome (GOLD analysis project Ga0118677, IMG submission 86154) | reverse complement strand
GCGCAGCGAGTCCCACCAAAATCACCACGAATCCCAGATGGTGGGACTCGCTGCGCTCGGCCCACCCTACAAATTGGAACCTTCCGCAACAGAAACTATATATATTGATCATTTCTTGTAGAGGAGGAGCAAAAATGCCTGTTCGTATTGAAGCTTTGGGGATTGACCAACTGAGTGTTGGCGAGCGACTTGAATTGATCGAGCAGATTTGGGATAGTCTGCCAGAGCGGATTGCGCCGCAGGACGTCCCAGATGGGCATTTGGCTGAGTTGGCCCATCGCCGTGCAGTGGCCGAAAGTCAACCCGGGCTTGGCAAACCTTGGCGGGACGTCCTTGATTCGCTTGAGACAGGCTCATGAGTCTACCCGTGATCGTTCGGCCGGAAGCCGAAGCGGATGTCCGCGAAATATACATCGACATGGAACATATTCGCGTGGGCTTGGGTAGACGGTTCGCGCTCCAGTTAAATTGAACGCATGTCCAACTTTCCGCCAATCTTGCGCGTTCGCCAGCAGTTCGCCCGGCCACGGGTGGCAGATATCGCGGGCGAGGTTCATGCCCAACTGGCCCGGCTGGAACTGCACCGCCGCGTACAACCGGGTCAGAGCGTCGCGATCACGGCCGGAAGCCGCGGGATTGCCAATATCGCAGCGATCCTGCGGGCGGCGGCGGAGCATTTTCTCGCGCTGCGGGCCGAACCGTTCCTGGTGCCGGCGATGGGCAGTCACGGTGGCGGCACGGCCGAAGGACAACGGCAAGTCCTGGAATCGTGCGGCATCACCGAGGCGTCGGTCGGTTGCCCAATCCGTTCGAGCATGGAAACTGCGATCGTCGGCCGTGCGGCCGAAGGGTTTCCGCTGCATGTCGATCGCAGGGCTTGCGCGGCCGATCACGTGCTGGTCTGCGGCCGCGTGAAACCCCACACCTCGTTCGCCGGCGACTTTCAAAGCGGCCTCTTGAAGATGCTCTTGATCGGGCTGGGTAAGCAGGACGGGGCCAATATCTATCACCGTGCGATCGAAGACTTCAGCTTCGACCAGATCGTGCGGAGCGTGGCCCGCGAGCTATTGCAGAAGTGCCATGTCGTGGCGGGGTTGGCGATCGTGGAAAATGCCCATGACGAAACGGCCTTGATCGAGGCGGTCAAGCCCTCGCAGTTTGAAGCCCGCGAGACGCAACTGCTCGCCCTGGCCCGCGAGTGGATGGCGCGCCTGCCGTTCGATGCGGTCGACGTGCTCCTGATCGACCGGATGGGCAAGAACCTCAGCGGCGTGGGGTTCGATCCGAACGTTGTGGGCCGCAAATTCAACGACCACCGGGCCGTGGAAGGCGAGACGCCCAAGGTGAAGCGGATCTGCCTCCGCAGCCTGACGTCGGAGTCCCGCGGCAACGCCGTCGGACTGGGCATGGCGGAGTTCTGCCGTACGCAGTTGCTTCGCGACATGGATCCGCGGATCACACGCGTGAATTCGCTCACCAGCGGCCACATCGCGGCCGGCATGACGCCACTGGATTACGAAACCGACCGCGAGATGCTGCAAGCGGCCCTGGGGACGGTCGGACTGGTCGAACCGCGGCACGCCCGGCTGCTCTGGATTGCCGACACGCTCGACCTGGTGGAAGTGGAATGTTCAGCCGCGTATTTGGAAGCGGCCCGGGCACGGAGCGATCTGGAGATCGTTAGCGAGGTGCGGGAAATGGCGTTTGACGCGGTGGGGAATCTTCCTCTTATTTTCCCTCCTCGCGCCGCACCTGCACCTGCAAGGCTCCAAGCATCCGGGTGACGGCTTCTTCCTTCCGGGTGATGAAGGGGACGTTGTCCAAGACGATCGGCTGGCGGTCGTTGCTGGTGTAGATGACGAGGCGGCCGGAGCGGAGCAAGAGATACTCGAAGATGTCGTTGATTTCCTTTTCCATCCGCAGGTTCGGGGCGGAGAGCCGTTCGAGATTGCTGAGGAAGCCATGATGGTGCAGCAATTCGTTGCCGCGGACCTCCCAGTAGTCAAACCGCACGACCAGCGCAACCACCGCGAAGAGCGAACCGAGGACGATGGCGATCGTCCAATAGAAGGTGGCATTGGCCTTGGGGTGGAAATGTTTTATGAAGTTGGTGAGATCTGGCCAGAGTTGGGGCTGGAAGGTGAAGAGCAGGATCAGGCCCATCGTCACGGCGGCCCCGAAGAAGAAGAGCGTCAGGGAGGTCGTGCGGGGGAAATCGAAGGCCAGGATTACCAGGTTCACGGTGAACAGCCCCAGGAACATCGTGCCGATACCCGCCGCGATATGGTTCTCGGGAGCGAAGGGTTCGGTCAGGAAATGCATCCAGATGGCGGAGATGATCGCCAGCAGGAAGGTTGGGTACAAAAAGATGATCTTGGGATAGGGCACCAGGAGAACGCTCTCGGGCGTTTCCCCATCGGTTTTCTTTGGGGCTGGACGGGGCGCGGGCTTATCGCTGACGGGGTTGGACACGCTGGCCTCCTCTTCAAATCAAGATGACGTGGCGAATCGAGTGGAAAACATCCTGGTCATTATAGCGGGTGGCGGGAGAACCGCAAACACCGGACTGGATCGGGAGGTAAGATAGTTGTAGGGCACCTCCTGGAATTACGCAAAGCCATTTAAGACAGTTGGCAAGTTAGTTTGCGCCCTCTATAATGGCCTGCCATCGGTCCCGTGATGCGGTTGACCGAAAACCAGTACCTCATGCCCGGTACCTGTCAACGGAAGACCATGTCGATCCTGCCAACCTTCATCCTGCCGAAGAACATTTTGAACGCCCTGCGGAGGCCGGCGAACCATATTCAGGTTTCGCCTCTGCTGGCGGAGGTTGCCGGTTGCGATGCCCAGCAGGTCTTTCTCCGCCTGGAAACCGGCGAGAAGGGCCTGAGCGAAGAGGCAGCCGCCCGCCGCCTGGAGCGGCACGGTCCCAACGTGGTCGCGAAGGAAGAGCGGTATCGGCGGGCCAAACTCTTGGGCCAGGCCTGCGCGAATCCTCTGGTGATACTGCTCTTGCTGTTGGCGGCTCTTTCGTGGTGGACCGACGATTTGAGGGGGGCGAGCGTGATGCTGGCCATGGTCGTCCTGGGAGTGGGCCTGCGATTCATCCAGGAACTGCGGGCCGGCGTCGCCGCTGACAAGCTCAAGGCCATGATCAGGGTTACGGCAACGGTGCTTCGCGATGGGCAACCTCGGGAGTTGCCGCTGGGCCACTTGGTGCCCGGCGATGTGGTGCAACTTGCGGCCGGGGACATGATTCCGGCCGATCTTCGCCTCGTTTCGTGCAAGGACTTGTTCGTGATCCAGTCGAGCCTGACCGGCGAATCGCTCCCGGTGGAGAAGTTCGACGCCAAGGAAGAAGGCGCCTCCCGGCCGGCGCTGGAACTCAAGAATACCTGTTTTCTCGGCACCAGCGTGGAAAGCGGCGCCGCCACGGGAGTGATCGTCGAAACGGGATTCAAGACCTACCTGGGCAGCATGGCCCAGTCCATCGTCGGACAGGCGGCGCCGACGAGCTTCGACAAGGGCGTAAGCCGCTTCACCTGGCTGATGATCCGTTTCATGTTGGTGATGGTGCCGCTGGTATTTCTGATCAACGGGCTGACGAAGCACGACTGGACGCAGGCTTTCTTCTTTGCCTTGGCCGTGGCGGTGGGCCTCACGCCCGAGATGCTGCCGATGATCGTCTCGGTATGCCTCTCCCGCGGTGCGATCGGCATGTCGCGGAAGAAGGTGATCGTGAAGCGGTTGAACTCCATTCAGAATCTCGGCGCCATGGACGTCCTCTGCACGGACAAGACCGGCACGCTCACGTTGGACCGGGTGATCCTGGAGCGGCATTGCGACGTCGTCCGCAACGAGGATGAAGCGGTCCTGGTGTTGGCTTATCTGAACAGCCATTTTCAGACGGGTCTCCGCAATGTCCTGGATCGCGCGATCCTGCAGTTCGAGGAGATCCACGAGAAGCATGCGGTGCCGGACCACAAGAAGATCGACGAGATCCCCTTCGACTTCTCGCGGAAGCGGATGTCGGTGGTCGTCGATATGCCGTCGGGAATCCGCCGCCTGATTTGCAAGGGCGCCACAGAGGCCGTTTTCCAGTGCTGCGACCGCTTCGAGTTGGAGGGAAAAATCTACCCGGTCGATCCGCTGCTGATTACGGAATTGAAGGAATACTGCGACGAGCTGAGCGCCGACGGCTTCCGCGTGCTGGCAATTGCCTACAAGGACGTCGAGCCGCGGGCAGCGTATTCCAAGGATGACGAACGCGACATGGTGCTCATGGGCTATGTCGCCTTCCTGGATCCGCCCAAGGATTCCGCGGCGCCTGCCATCTTGGCGCTGAAGAACCACGGAGTCACGGTCAAAGTCCTCACCGGCGACAACGAGCTGGTGAGCCGCAAGATCTGCCAGGAGGTTGGGCTGGCGACGGACTGCGTACTGTTAGGCCCCCGGGTGGAAGCCATGACGGATGCGGAACTCGCCGAGGCCGCGGAGCATGCCACGATCTTCGCGCGTCTCTCTCCGGCCCATAAACAGCGGGTGATCCGCGCTTTGCAGAGCAAGGGGCACGTGGTCGGCTTCCTGGGAGACGGCATCAACGATTCTCCCGCGCTGCGGGCCGCCGACGTAGGCATCTCGGTCGATAGCGCCGTGGACATTGCCAAGGAAGCCGCGGACATGATCCTCTTGGAAAAGAGCCTGATGGTGCTGGAAGAGGGCGTGCTGGAAGGCCGCAAGGTCTTTGCCAACATTCTCAAGTATGTTCGCATGGGCGCCAGCTCAAACTTTGGCAACATGTTCAGCGTGCTGGGGGCCAGCGCTTTCGTGCCCTTTTTGCCGATGGAGCCTAAGCAGATTTTGACGAACAATCTGCTCTACGACTTCTCGCAGGTGCCCATTCCCGGGGACAACGTCGATGCGGAACAGATCGCCAAGCCCCGCCCCTGGCAGATGGGAGAGATTGCGCGGTTCATCCTCTTTGTCGGTCCCTGCAGTTCGGTCTTCGACTATACGACGTATTTCATGATGCTCTACGTATTTGGTTGTTGGGATGTAAGCACGCCCGAGGCACTCAGGCAGAGCGCGGCGCTCTTCCAGACCGGCTGGTTTGTGGAATCGCTGCTGACCCAGACACTCATCATCCACATCATTCGCACGAACCGCATCCCGTTCCTTCAGAGCTGGGCCAGTTGGCCGCTGACGGTTACCACGGCAGTCATCATGGCAGTCGGCGCTTGGCTTCCTTTCTCGCCGATTGCGGCTTGGCTTGGGTTCGCACCGCTGCCCCCGCTCTACTGGCCGTTAATTGTACTGACGTTGTTTTGCTATGTCGTTTTGACCCAGGGCGTCAAGACTTGGTTGCTCCGCAAGACGTGGATCTGAGAGGCTTATTGCCGAGTTCCTGAACCATGAAATCCCTTCTAATCCTCGCGACGGCTTGGCCGTTTTTGCTTCTCGCGCCTCAGCTAGCGCCGGCCGAAGCGACGAAGCGTCCCAACATCGTCTACGTCCTTTGCGACGACCTGGGCTATGGCGATGTGCATTGCCTGAACCCCCAGCGAGGAAAGATCGTGACGCCGCATATCGACCGGCTGGCCAAGCAAGGGATGATTTTCACGGAGGCTCATTCCAGCTCGGCCGTTTGCACGCCATCCCGCTACGGCATCCTCACGGGCCGCTACAACTGGCGTTCGCCGTTGCAACACGGCGTGCTTGAGGGCTACAGCCCTCCACTGATCGCCGCCGATCGGCTCACCGTGCCCAAGCTGCTTCACTCTGCCGGCTACGATACGGCTTGCATCGGCAAATGGCATCTGGGCATGACGATGCCGCAGAAACAGACCGGCCAGAAGCGGAAGGCCGCTGGCCCCGCGGCCGAGGGCAAGGAGGGAACGCCCGATCTGGACAAGATGATTGCCGACGGCCCGACAACACGAGGCTTCGATTACTATTTTGGCATCAGTGCCTCGTTGGACATGCCGCCCTTTGCCTTTATTGAGAACGATCGCTTCACCGAGGCTCCGACGGTCGAAAAGCAATGGTTGCGCAAAGGCCCTGCCGCGGCGAGTTTTGAGGCCATCGATGTGTTGCCAACCCTAGCCGGCAAGGCGGTCAACTACCTGGCTGCCCGGGCGGCCGACAAGAAACCGTTCTTCCTCTACTTGCCGTTGAACTCGCCGCACACGCCGATCTTGCCGTCGCGGGCGTGGCAAGGCAAGAGTGGGCTGGGCAAGTATGGCGACTTTGTGATGGAGACCGATTGGGCCTTGGGAGAGGTGCTCGCGGCACTGGATCGCCACGGGTTGGCAGAGAACACCCTCCTGGTCTTCACGAGTGATAATGGCTGTTCGCCAGCCGCTAACCCGCCCGCGCTGGAGCGGCAAGGGCACTATCCCAGCGCCGACCGCCGCGGCTACAAGGCCGACGCATGGGACGGCGGACATCATATTCCCTTCGTCGTCCGCTGGCCGGGCGTGGTGCGGCCTGGCAGTCGCTGCGAGCAGTTAGTTTGCTTAAACGATCTGATGGCCACCTGTGCCGCAATGTTGGAAAAAACGCTGCCGGACAACGCCGGCGAGGATAGTGTGAGCATCCTGCCGCTGTTGCGAGGCGAAGATCGCGCGGTCCATGAGGCGGTCGTGCATCATTCGATCAATGGCCGTTTTGCCATTCGCGACAAGTGCTGGAAGCTGCTATTGTGTCCCGGTTCCGGCGGCTGGAGCCAGCCCAAGGATCCGGCGGCCGAAAAGCAAGGTCTGCCACCGGTCCAGCTTTACGACATGACAGCGGATGTTGGCGAGCGGAATAACCTCCAAGCCGAACATCCGGAGGAAGTCCGGCGGCTCACGGAGCTTCTGAAAAAGTACATCGACAATGGCCGTACCACGCCGGGCAAGCGGCAGGAAAATGATGTGAAGGCGGTGCTACTGCGCCAAGCCTTCAAATAGCGGCGTGGAGAGGTATCGCTCGCCGAAGCTGCAAACAACGGTCACAATTACTTTGCCGCGGTTCTCGGGGCGCGTGGCAAGGCGGATCGCCGCAGCCACGTTGCCGCCGGAGCTGATACCGGCCAGAATGCCTTCCTCCTTGGCGAGGCGACGTGCCCAGGTAAAGGCTTCGTCGTTGGTTACTGTCTCGACACCGTTAAGGAGACTTGTGTCGAGATTCTTGGGAATGAAACCGGCGCCAATGCCTTGGATCTTGTGCGGCCCAGGCTTACCGCCGGAAATGACCGCCGAGTCCGTGGGTTCGACGGCGATGGCGCGAAAATCAGCCTTCTTCGTGCGAATGTAGCGAGTGGAGCCGGTGATCGTGCCGCCGGTGCCGACGCCAGCGATGAGGATATCAACTTTGCCTCCGGTGTCTTCCCAAATCTCCGGGCCGGTGGTTCGCTCATGGACGTCCGGATTGGCCGGATTATCAAACTGCTGCGGAACCCAGGCATTGGGTGTCGTAAGGGCCAGTTCTTCGGCCTTGGCAATCGCGCCCTTCATGCCGTCTTTGGCAGGCGTGAGCACCAGATTAGCGCCCAGGCCGCGGAGCAACGCCCGGCGCTCGATGCTCATCGACTCGGGCATGGTGAGCGTCAACGAGTAACCTCTCGCCGCGGCGACGAAGGCTAGGGCAATGCCCGTGTTGCCGCTGGTTGGCTCGATGATGTGCGTTTCCGGAGTAAGCCGACCGGATTTCTCCGCGGCTTCGATCATGGCGCGACCGATGCGGTCTTTTACACTGTTGCAAGGATTGAAGAACTCCAGCTTCACCAACACCGTTGCAGCCCCCGCCGGCACAATGCGGTTGAGTTTCACCAGGGGGGTGTTGTAGGTCGTGGCGACGATGTCGCAATAAATTTTTCCGTGGGACATGCTGCTACCTTTCAATTCAAAAGAAGGGCTCTTCCGGTTCTAGGTGCGGAATGTGAACAATTGTAGGGTGGGCCGAGTGAAACGAGTCCCACCAACTCTGTTTCGGCCCGTTTTTGGTGGGACTCAGTGCGCTCGGCCCACCCTACGTCTATTTCCGGCAATCGGATTAAATTTCGTTCTACTACTTAGGAGCGATTGGAAATCCAAGACTCTATGGCTATTATACAAAGATGATCGAGATGGTATAGATCAAGTTTAATAGATTACATAAGAAGTAATGATAAGCCATGCCTACAATTGAAGCTTTACACGTGTTCCTGGAGGAATTTGCCCCATTGCGTCTGGCTGAGTCGTGGGATAATGTCGGTTTGCTGGTTGGCGACCGACAGACGGAGGTGCGGCGGCTGATGACCTGTTTGACGGTCACTCCCACGACGGTCGAGGAGGCGATTCATGGCCGGGCCGATTTGATTATCTCGCACCATCCGCTGCCTTTTTCGGCCGTAAAGAAGTTGACAGCCGATACGACGGTCGGCCAAATACTGCTAAAGTTGATCGCTGCGGGCGTGGGAGTTTATAGTCCGCATACGGCCTTTGATTCGGCGGCCGAAGGGATCAATCAGGGCTTGGCCGAGGGCCTGGGGCTTACGGATATTGTTGCGCTGGTGCCGCACGTGGAAGGCCAGGGGGCTGGCCGGTGGGGTAAGATTGAGGGATGGCTGGCTTTGGGCGAGTTGGCTCAACGGCTGATGAAGTTTCTCGGCATTACCAATTTACAGATGGTTGGCAACAGGGAACAAAAAATACGGACCGTGGCCGTGGCCTGCGGCGCGGCGGGCGAGTTTCTTGAAGTCGCGCGCAAGGTGGGCTGCGATGCCATGGTGCTGGGCGAGGCCCGCTTCCATACTTGCCTGGAGTCCGAGGCTTGGGGAATCGGCCTCTTGTTGCCTGGACACTTCGCCAGCGAGCGGTTTGCCGTCGAGAAATTGGCCGGCTTGTTGGGTAGGCAATTTCCTGGAGTACAAGTTTGGGCCAGCCGCCAAGAACGCGATCCGCTGGCGTGGATCAACGCGCGACTTTTCGCTGCTGAAGCGGGCCCATAGAATGGTAGGTATGACAAAAGCCCTGACGGCACTGCCGGTTTATAACGAGGTCCACCATCTTTCACCTGTCTTGGATGAAGTGTTTCGGCATTGCCGGGAGGTGCTGGTCGTGGATGATGGCTCGCGCGATGGCACGGCCGAAATCCTCGCCGTCCGGGGCGATGTGCATGTGGTAACCCATGTGCAAAATCGCGGTTACGGCGCGGCATTGCAGTCGGCCTTCGATTTCGCCTTGCGCAACGGCTATGACGTGCTGGTAACCATCGACTGCGACGGCCAGCATCAGCCTTGCATGATTCCGCAACTGATCGCCCGAACCGAGGAGGCCGAAATTGTCTCGGGCAGCCGATATCTGAAGGCATTTTCCGGCGACAGTCGTCCGCCAGAAGAGCGGTGGCGCATCAACCAACTTATTACCCAGCGAGTGAATCGGCTGTTGGGCCTTTGTCTTACCGACGCCTTCTGCGGATTCAAGGCCTATCGCGTGCCGATCCTGGGGAAGTTCTCCTTGACCGAAATGGGCTATGCCATGCCGCTGGAGCTGTGGGTCCAGGCGGTGGCCTTGGGACTAAAGATCATCGAGGTGCCGGTGCCGCTGATCTATCTCGACGAGGCCCGCTCGTTCGGTGGGGCATTAGACCACGGCCCAACTAGGCTGAAGGTCTATGAGGATGTCTTGGATCGCGCCATGGCCAAGGCCGGAACAAAACAAGGCTTATGACTCCAACCCTTGAAGAACACTATCGGCAGCGATTTTCAACACCGCGTGAGAACCGCGCAATGCTGGTTGCGCCACCCATGGAGGAGGCCGGTGCCCTGGCGGCGGAAAACGCCCATCTTCGCCGCACGACCGGCTATTTGCTGCACGGCCGCTCGCTCGCGGAACTCTCGCGGCAGGCTCGGGCGGAACTTCTCGGCGCGGCCCAAACTTGGACCGCTGCTTATCGTGAGATTGACCAGCCAAGTCTCGATCCGGAGGGTTTGATCTTTCTCGCCGGGCATCAGCCGGAGTTGTTTCATCCCGGAGTCTGGTTCAAAAACTTCGCCTTGGGCGCGCTGGCACGACGGCATGGCGCGGCGGCCGTGAACCTAGTGATCGATAGCGATACGATGAAAAGCACTGTGCTGCCGACGCCCGGCGGATCACTGGACGATCCGCGTCGTGAGGCAGTCTTGTTCGACCGGCCTGATGGGCACTTGCCTTTTGAAGAGCGTGGAATTCTCGATGCGCGTGGGTTCACCAACTTTGGCCGTCGCGTGGCCCAGCGGATCGCGCCGCTGGTTTCCGATCCGCTCATTCAGCGCTTCTGGCCGATGGTCCTGGAGCGCGTACGGCACGTCGATCGGCTGGGCTATTGCCTAGCCCAGGCGCGGCATCAGTTGGAAGGCCAATGGGGATTGCAAACGCTTGAACTTCCGCAGAGCGTGGTTTGCGACAGCGAGCCGTTTCATTGGTTTCTCGTCCACTTGATTGCCAACATCGACCGTTTTCGCGACTGCTACAATCAGGCGGTACAGGAGTACCGCCGTGCCAATCGCATTCGCAACGCGGCCCATCCCGTACCCGACCTCGTCGCCGAGGGATCGTGGCTTGAAGCCCCACTTTGGATCTGGACGGCCAAGCAACCGCAACGTCGACGGGTCTTTGTCTGCCGTCGCGGCCAAGAGTTTCTGGTTTCGGATCGAGCCGGGCAGGAACTCCGCTTGACGCTGACCGCTGACGGAGACGCCACCGACGCGGTCGAGCGGTTGATGGCATGGAGCCGGCAGGGTGTAAAAATTCGTTCTCGTGCTCTTATTACCACGCTTTGGGCTCGCCTGGCCCTGAGCGACCTGTTCCTACACGGCATTGGTGGGGCAAAATATGACCGGGTGACCGATCGCTTGATCGAGACGTTTTTTGGTCTTGCACCACCGAGCATCATGGTGCTTTCCGCCACTTTGCACCTGCCGATTCGTGGTGCAGCCGTCCCGGCTGCATACGCAGGCGAGACGCCTGCACCACGGGATGACAATTATTCGCATTCCGTGCCCAGAACCGGAAGAGTCGAAAATCTTCGCGATATTCGCCGTGCGTTGCGCGAGTTGCGTTATCATCCGGAACAATATTTGCGTGCCAACCAACTCCTCGATGGCGAGGCGACCGCTGGAGCCAGGGCATTGGTCGAAGAAAAACAACACTGGATCGGCACGCCGGTCACGCCCGAAAACGCTTACACGCGCTGGAACTCGTTGCGCCGCATCAACAACGAACTGCAGGCGTGGGTTGCTCCGCGACGGCAGCAACTTCTGGAGCTCCAATCGCAAACGCAACGGGTACTGCGGCACGAGAAGGTGCTCAGTTCGCGCGAATATGGATTTTGCCTCTATCCCGAATCCTATTTGAAAGAATTTATGAGCGCGCTACTTTCCAAGATCGTGTAAAATGGATTTTTCTGCCGCGCGCTACTTCCCAAGAGCGCGTAAAGATGTTGTGATAGTGTGAGTACGAGGTCAGGGCAGTGCGTTTTTCGCGAAAAGGATTCTCGCCCATGAGCGCAGGGGTTAGGACGCTGGTCGCCGCCGATATGCATGGCGGCAATGAAACACGGTCTAGCGCTACCGACAATCGCCGCGTGCGATCTTCTGTTATCGCCTGTACGGTCGGCGATCATATCGCCTTGGGACAGTTCCTCGCGGAAATCTTCGGAACGCGCTATCCGGCGGAATTCCAGGCATCGCTCAACGATCCGTTCTATAATCCGAGCGATCGCTTATTGCTCCGCCGCATGGGCCGCACGATCGCACACGTTCACGTGACGCGTCGCATCATGCAGTTTGGCGCGCTCGCGCTTCCGGTGGCCGGGTTGCAAGGATTGGCCACCGCAAACCATTGTCGCCGGCAGGGGCTTGGCACGCATCTGCTGTTGGCCGCGGAAAGGCAAATGGCGGAGTCAGGCGCGCTCATCGGGCTGCTGCGGACTCAGAATCCGCATTTCTTTCGCCGTACCGGTTGGGCGTTGTGCGGCTACAGTTCGGGCTGTTCTGCCAGTCCACATGCCGTGCTCGTTCGACTTTTGGAACAAGGCCTCTCGCTGCACCGCATCGCGCGAATTCAGGTTCGGCCCTGGCGGCGATGGGAAGAAGAGGCCGTCGCCCGAGCCTATCGCCAAAACCTCCCCGGCAACTACGGCCTGCTCCATCGCAGCCGCTCCTATTGGCATTGGCTTCTGGAACGCGGAGCCTACGATCAGTTCTACGTGGCGCTCGACGGCCCCGATCCCTGGGATTTCAAAGAAAGCAGCACGCGGCTCGTCGGCTACGCGGCCATCAAGGGCGAGAAAATCATCGAGCTTGTGACGACTCCCGGTCGGCAGAAAGTGGCGATGGAACTCCTTGCCCGGATCTGCGGCGACGCCATCGAGCAAGACCGCCGCCAGATCTCGCTGCTTGCTCCCGAGAGCAGCCCGGTGCTGGAATACTTTCGCGGCGCATCGGAATCGATGCCGTACCGGACCTCCGATCCCACCGAGTTCTGCATGGCGCGGCTGCTCGATCCGCCGGGGCTTCTGCGGATGATGTGCGGAGTGTTCGTCAAGCGGGCTACCGAGGCGGGGCTCGTCCGGCCATTGGAACTCGGATTGCTCGTTGACGGGCAGAAGTACCAGATCGACATTGCCGGCAGCGGCCGGGTCAAGGCCAAGAACATGGGACGCAGTTTCCTTCGCCTCAACGTGGCTGACTTTACCCGCCTGATGCTCGGCCAACTCGACTGGGATCGGGCCTTGGTAGAAGGCCGCGTCGCGCCCTCCACCAGTTTGGCCCTCGCTGCCGGCCGCGTGCTCTTTCCCCCGCTGCCCTTCTGGCGGCCGATCTTGGATGACTGTAACGGATAGGGTGTGGCTGGGCGCGGGTGTAGGATGGGCCGAGCGCACTGAGTCCCGCCAATTTACCAGCAAATCCTCATGGTGGGACTCAGTGCACTCGGCCCACCCTTATTTTCCGCAACAGAAAATAATGGGTACTATTCCGCCGCTTCACTAATCCGTTTCCACGCCTGCTCCACGTGCCGCCGCTCGGTGTTCGTCTGCCCGATACAGAACCGCAAGGTCAAGCGATCGTGCAACCGCGTATGGCTTATGAATAACTTGCCGGAGGTGTTTACCCGGTCGAGAATCTGTTGGTTGACCTCATTGCCGCCACGGTGACGGAAGCAGACGAGGTTCAAGACGGTCGGTGCGGCTAGTTCAAAGCGTGGATCGGCCTCGACCCATCGGGCCAGTTCTTGAGCGAGTGCCACATGCTGCCGCACGCGTTGCTGAATCCCCGCGATGCCGAACCACCGCAAGACAAACCATAATTTCAACGCACGGAATCGCCGCCCCAGCGGAACCTGCCAATCGCGATAGTCGATCACCGCGCCCGACTGCGTCGCCTGATTCTTCAGATACTCGGGCATGATCCCCAGTGCGCGAATCAGTGGCCCGCGGTCGGCGACGAAGAAGCAACTGCAGTCGAAGTTCGTGAACATCCACTTGTGTGGGTTGAAGCAGTAGCTATCGGCCAGTTCCAGTCCGTCGAGCATCGCGCGAAACTCCGGGCAAATAGCCGCCGTGCCGGCCAAGGCCGCATCGACATGCAGCCAAACGCCGTGCTGGCGGCAGATCTCGCCTATATTCCGCAGCGGGTCGAAGCCCAGCGACGACGTCGTGCCCGTCGTTGCGCAGACGAAGAAGGGCCGACGGCCTGCCGCAACGTCGGCGGCCATGACCTCAGCCAAGCGGTCGGGCCGCATGGCCCAGCGATCATCGACTTCGATGCGTCGAAGAGAGTTGCTTCCCAGTCCGGCGATGCGTAGCCCCTTTTCGATCGAGGAATGGGTCTGGGTCGAGGCATAGGCGACCAGTTCGCCACCTGCTTCCTGACTAGCTGCACAAATTTCCCGCCTGCTCTTCACTCGCTCGCGCGCTGCCAGGATCGCGCAGAGCACGGCCGAAGAGGCCGTATCCTGGATTACGCCGCCGCCAGCAGTCGTGGATAAAAACCGTTCCGGCAAACCGAGCGCTTCGACGAGCCAGTCCAAAACGTGCGTTTCCAGTTCCGTGCAGGCCGGACTGGTTGACCAGAGCATCCCCTGCACTCCCAAGCCCGAGGCGAGCAAATCGCCGAGGATCGAAGGCCCCGAGTTATTGCTGGGGAAATAGGCGAAGAAATTGGGTGACTGCCAATGCGTGATTCCCGGCATGATGATTTCGTTGAGATCCCTAAGAATTGCCTCGAACGGTTCGCCTTGTTGCGGCGGCCGGTTGGGCAAACGGCTGCGAATTTCTCCCGGTTGGACCTGGGAGAGCACAGGTAGTTGTTCGACCTGCTCCATGTAGTCGGCGATCCAGTCGATGACTTCGCGGCCGTGGCGGCGGAATTCGTCAGGGGTCATAATGGGGTGTCCTTGCTCTTCCTAATTTGGAGTGCGGTAATTTACTACCGATATTCTTTGTGGCCGTAGGGTCATATTGTTGTCCCCCGAGGGGGCATTTTACACCGAAGGCGTTTAATCCCATAGTCCCGGGTTGCGCAGCGCGTGTGAATTGGGGTTAAATTGGGGTTTTATCGCGGCAAGATGCCGATATAATAGAGGTATTCAATTCCAAATCTCGATAAGAACCGGCGAATAAAGTTGCCGCGAAGTTATGAGTACGGTTGCAAACTATCTGGACCGCATTCTCGATCCGTTGGCGGAGTGCTTTACGCCGCAAGTCGCTCGGCGTCTAGCTCAACTGACGGCTGATTCCCAGACACAAGAACATCTCGATATTTTCGCCAGCAAGGCCAATGAGGGGCAACTTTCCGCGGACGAAGACGCGGAATACAAACAAGCCATCGACGCCATTGACATGGTTGCAATACTCCAGGCCAAAGCTCGGGCCTACCTCCGCCAGCACTCTTGACCTTGTTGTCCGCGCAATGGATCGTCACACTCGACTGCTTGTCGTTCGTCGCGCCCAGAATTTATGCGAGTACTGCCAAATCTCGCAAACACTCCTTCCGTTCCACCCGTTCCATGTTGAACACATTGTCGCCAAACAACACGGTGGCAATGACGATCCCGACAACCTATGTTTGGCCTGTGATCGGTGCAATGCCTATAAGGGACCGAACCTAGCCGCCATTGATCCTATTACCAATCAAGTTTCGGAGTTGTTTCATCCTTGCCGCCATTCATGGCAGGAGCACTTTGCGTTCTTCGGTCCCAAGATAATCGGCCTAACGCCTATCGGCCGTGCTACGGCGCGTCTCTTAAACATGAACGACTATCGAAGATTGACTCTGCGAAAGGAACTCATTGCTTTTGGAGACCTGCCCATGGAAGAAACCTAATGTCTACCGTTTCTCGCGATGAACTGGCCAGCCGCTATCTCGACCAACTCCCGTACGAGCCTTATAAAGTCCAGGAAGACGCCCTCCTGGCATGGTTCACCTCGGACCAGGGCGTGCTGGTCTGCGCGCCGACAGGCATGGGCAAGACGCTGATCGCCGAGGCGGCCCTCTTTGAAGCCTTGCACACCGGTCAGCAGGCTTATTACACCACGCCGCTGATCGCCCTGACAGAACAAAAATTCCACGAGATGCAAGACCGCGCCGTGCAGTGGGGATTTCAGGCGAGCGACGTCGGCCTGGTGACGGGCAATCGCCGCGAGAACCCCTCGGCTCCCGTGCTCGTGGTCGTGGCCGAAATCCTGCTCAATCGCCTGCTGCACGCCGAGTTCGATTTCGAGCACACCTCGGCCGTGGTGATGGACGAGTTTCACAGTTTCAACGATCCCGAACGTGGCATTGTCTGGGAGATGACCTTGGGATTGCTTCCGCCGCAAGTGCGGTTGCTCTTGCTCTCGGCCACGGTGGGCAATGCCATGGACTTCATTCACTGGCTGCGGCTGGGGCACCAGCGAACCCTCGAATTGGTTCGCGGGGAAGAACGCCGCGTGCCTTTGAGCTACCACTGGATTGGCGACATGCTGCTGACCGAGCAGATTGAAGAAATGGCGCAGGGCGATGCCGAAACGCGGATGACGCCGGCCCTGGTCTTCTGTTTCAACCGTGACGAATGCTGGACCGTGGCCGAGCAAATCAAGGGCAAGAAAGTCCTCAGCGATGGCCAGCAGACCCGGCTGGTCGAGGAATTGAACCTGCACGATTGGTCGCAAGGGGCCGGCACCAAGCTGCGACAATTGCTCTTGCGCGGTGTCGGCGTACATCACGCGGGACTGCTGCCCAAGTATCGCCGCATTGTGGAAATGCTCTTCCAGCGCAAGCTGTTGAGCGTGGCCATCTGCACGGAAACCTTGGCGGCGGGGATCAATCTACCGGCGCGCTCGGTCGTCTTGCCGACCATGCTGAAAGGTCCGCCGGATAAGAAACGAGTGATCGAGGCGAGTGCCGCCCATCAAATCTTCGGACGTGCCGGTCGGCCGCAGTTCGACACGCACGGCCATGTCTACGTGCTGGCCCATGAGGACGATGTGAAGATTGCCCGTTGGCACGAGCAGTATGATAAAATCCCCGAGGACACCAAGGATCCGGGGCTGATGAAGGCGAAAAAGAGGATGAAGAAGAAGATGCCCCATCGCCGCGACAACGAGCCGTATTGGAACGAGGCCCAGTTTCAGAAGCTGATTACCGCCCCGTCGGGCAAGCTCTATAGCCGCGGGCCGCTGCCCTGGCGATTGTTGGGCTACATGCTCGATGCCTCGCCGGAAATCGACATTATCCGCCGCCTGGTCGGCAAGCGGCTGATGGATTCAGTGCATCTTGAAGCGGCCCAGCGCGATCTGGAGCGGATGCTGTTGGTGCTGCACAAGGCCGGTTATGTGCGGCTGGACCCGGAGCCGCCGCAGGAAACAGGGAGCGGTGAGGAGGAAAAGCAGGTGGCAGGGAGCGGGGAACAGGGAGAGAAGAAAGGCGAGGGCGGCTCCGCGGAGGCGGTTAGCCGCGGGTTATTCTCGGGTTCTGTATTTCCCCCTTCCCCCTTCCCTGTTCCAAGCTCCCTGCTCCGAACTCCTGGCTCCCCGCTCACTCCGTCACCGTCACCGCCACCGTCACCCTACCGCCCCATCCTGGCGCATCCGACGGCGGAACTGCCGAAGCTGGCGTTGTTCCGTAGTGTGAATCCGCTGTTCGGCATGTTTCTCGTGAATCAATTGGGAATCGCCGACCGCAAAGAGCGGATCCAGGCATTCGAGAGCGCATTGGATTTCCCCGGGCCTGTCGCGCGGTTTGTCCGTGTGCCGAAACAGGAATTTCTGCCGCCCGGGCCTTTGGCCATGCTGCGGCTCGATCAGCAGTTGTTGCAACTCGGGCTGGCAACGATCGAGGAATTGGTGCAGAAGCCCAGGGAGGAAGAGGAGCCTTGGAAGCCGCGCCACAGCTATGACGCCGAACAGGATGAAGAACCCAAGTGGGTGCTCACGCTGGCCGAAAAGCTGCGGCGGTTATTTGACCACGAATATCCGGGCGTTTTCGATGTCCGTACCCGGCCGGTGTGGGCCGCAGGTGAGTTGTTGATGGAGTTCAACGGCAAGTTCAATAACTACGTCAGCAGCAAGGATCTCTTGAAGCAGGAGGGGATTGTCTTTCGCCACCTGCTGCGGCTGATTCTCCTGCTCCGCGAGTTCCGCCCCCTCGTTCCGCCCGATCTCGATGCGGCTGTCTGGCGTTACGATCTGGATGAAGTTGTCGATCAACTTACTGAAAGCTGCCGTGCGGTCGATCCCACCAGCACCGATCATGTACTCGAGACGGTCGAAGAGCAGGCTGAAGAGGAGGAGAAGTTCGGTGCGGGAATCTTCGATTGAGAAGAGGAAATACTAGAGGATTCCAATGGGCGGTTGAACCGAATGGATTTACTGAACGCGGACAGCCTCTCAGCTCAACAACAATTCCAGATCTTCGCTCGTCAGCCGGCCCAAGACATTGCCGTCGGCGGAGATGACGGCGTCGGCCAGGTCGCGTTTCGTTCTCTGAAGCTCAACGATTTTCTCTTCGACGGTGTCCCGCGCGATCAGGCGATAGGCAAACACATGCCGCTCCTGGCCGATGCGATGGGCACGATCGATCGCCTGGGCCTCGACGGCCGGATTCCACCAAGGGTCGAGGATGAACACGTAGTCGGCGGCCGTGAGGTTCAAGCCATGTCCTCCCGCCTTGAGACTGATGAGGAACAGCGGGCAGTTCACATCGTTCTGAAACCGCTCGACATGCTGCTGCCGATGCCGCGTGCGACCGTCGAGATATTCATAGACCATCTTCTCCCGATCGAGCCGGTCGCGGACGATCGCAAGAAACGACGTGAACTGCGAGAAGACCAGGGCCTTGTGACCCTCGTCGATGATCTCGCGAAGCTGCTCCATGAGCACGTCGAGCTTGGCGCTCGACTCATCCACGGCAGTTTTGTCGATCAAACCGGGATGGATGGCCGCTTGCCGCAGGCGGAGGAGGGCCTCCAGGACGTGGATTTTGGCCTTCGCCATGCCGGTCTTGGCGATTCGCTCGGCCAGGACGGCGCGGTAATAGGTCCGCAACTCGTCGTAACGCTTGCGCTGCTTCCCTTCCAGATCGCAGTGCAGCGTCTGTTCGGTTTTTTGCGGCAGTTCGGTCAACACCTGCTGCTTGGTGCGGCGGAGTATGAACGGCCCCAGCGCGCGGCGGAGCAACGAGAGTCCCTCGCTGTCCTCGGAAACCTTCTTCGAGATGTCCTGAAATACCGACGCCGTGCCGAGCATGCCCGGGTTGAGAAACTCCAGCAGTGACCAAAGCTCGCCCAGATGGTTTTCGACTGGCGTGCCGGTCATGGCCAGGCGGTGATCGGCCTTCAGTAACCGGCATGCCTTGGCGCGCTGCGAGTGGGCGTTCTTGATCGCTTGCGACTCGTCCAGAATCGCACAGTCGAAGCGAAGATCTTTTAACTTGACGATGTCGCGTTGCATCGTGCCGTAGGTGGTGATTACCAGGTCGTATTGATCGAAGTTATCGGCCAAGGAGCCTCGCTGTAGGCCGGTGTAGTCCAATACCTTCAGATCGGGCGTGAACCGCTTGGCCTCCTCGATCCAGTTGAATACGAGGCTCCTCGGCACGACGGCCAGCGAAGGCGCACGGCGGCCGCTGGCATCGGCGGGCCGCGCGCGACGCTCCTGCAGCATGGCCAGCACCTGAATGGTCTTGCCCAAGCCCATGTCGTCGGCCAGGCAACCGCCGAGGCGGAAGTCTTGCAGAAATCGCAGCCAGCCCAGCCCGGTCTTCTGATACGACCGCAACTCGCCGATGAATCCCCTTGGCTCATCGACCGGGCCAATGCCATTGAAGGATCGCAATTTCTCGCGGAGCTTTGCGAAGGGAGCATCGACGGTAACTTGTTCCTGGGCCATTAACAAGGCGTCCAGGAGCATCGCCTGCGACGAGCGAAAGCGGATCGCATCGCCTTCCGCATCGCCCAGTTCGGCCATCGTGGCGAAACGCGACAGCCATTGCTGTGGCAACATGCCCCGCGAGCCGTCCTTCAGCCGCACGTAGTTCTGGCCGAGGCGGAGGGCTTCGAGAATTGCGGGAAGATGGACCTCCATGCCGTCGAAGTCGAGCGTGCCGGCGAGGTCGAACCAATCGACGCCCGAGGTGACGTTCATCCGCCACTCGCCTGCGCGGCGGACGTGATACCCTTGGGCATCCACAATCCACCCTTCGGCGACGAGCGATTCGACCGCCTCGGGAAGTTTTTGGCTGGGAATCCAGAGAGTGTATTTTTCGGCCTGCCAGCCCTCCGTGGGCCGAATACCCAGGGGAGCCAGCGAAGCGGCTAGGGCGCGTTCTCGTTGCTGGTCGCGGACCAGGATCCGTCCCTTTTCCTCGTCGATAATTCCACGCACCGTCTCTTGGGCCGAGACGGACTTGCCGTCGTACAGGAACTCGACCCGGCCGGGCAAGCGATAGGGGTCGTAGCGTTCCGGCTTGTCGATCACCAGGTGTCCTTGCGGCGGCAACTGAACCTCCTCGGCGCGGAGATTGTCCGGCACGTTCATTTCCGATCCGCTGGGCAATTGCCAGAGCCGCCGCAGCAACTCCCAGCGGTCCTTGTACGGCACTTCCACCTGAGGGGTCTTCCGGAAGGCTTCAATCATCCGCGCCGACCCGCTTGCCTCTAGCAGCGCAACGCGATTTTCCCAGAGCACGATGCCCTGCCGAAAGATCATCAGTGGCACTTGTACGGGCAGCGTTTCATTGCTGGGCTGACGGTACAACTGGCCGCTCAGAATCCAGTGCTGTCGCAGATCATCGGACTGGATGTCGAAACGGAATCGCCAGGGCGGCCCGTCATCCCAAACCAGCGGCCGAAGTTCAGCGAATACCGGCTGATGGACGCCTTTGTCGACCCATGCCAGCCGCTGCGTAGCCGCGAGCTTCGGCAGGAGGAACTGCTGCATGTTTTTGGGCAAAGCGGCCTGCGAGACGCGGGATGACGAGTAACCATAGTAATAGGGGTGGCTATCCACATCGTGATAACCGAGCAGGAGATTAAGAATCTCAGCGTCTTCCGCACCGACGTGCCGGCTCACTTCGTTCGGCCGCAGATTCAGTTGTTTGAGCTTGCCAAACTGACCGTTGGCTTTGGTCTCGCGCTGCAAGAGGAGCAAGGCCGGCTTGCTGACATCGTCGCTGGGGGCTTCGTGGAGAACATACCAGACTTCGCGCGCCGTCGGCAAAGGCGCGATCGCCGGCTTGGCATTTTCCGGGTCGGCATTCGTAGCGACCCAAGTCAGTTGCTGCTGCCACTGGGGCTTCGGCGGCACTTTTCCAGCACCTGCTTTTGATGGGGTATAACCGAGCTTGCCGTACTTGCCGATCGGCGCGGGATCTTCGTAGTCATCGATCCACGAACCGTCCTCGTCAGGGTCGTAGTCCTCCGGGTCCATCGGCAAAACACCAAGACGGCCCTTGCCGCGGGGGCCAATTCTTGCTCTATCGGCGGCCAGGATGGTTGCCCAAATATGTTTGCAGATCGCATGTTCGTCATAGTAGGGGCAGGTGCAGCAGACGGCCAATTGCTCGCGGCTGAATCCCCAGTCCAGGACCACTTCGTACGTGGAATTGCCATGCACCGATGCCCGGAAATCGCTTGGTCCCCGCGCGCGCACGGCTACCCGGTCTTCGCGAAAGTATTGCTCGCCGCGGTTGCGGACTCCGCTATCAAACTCATGGAAACAACGATCAGTCAACGACATCGACTAACCTCGGTGCAGCTTCAGGTTCGCAGGATTTGAAACAGAAGATTCTAGCGGAAAAACGGCTCGCCGCCCAGCGCATTCCGGGCTTATTTTCGTGGAACGGAGCATATTCCATTGCCCCGACAACATAGGGTGCGATCACCCATGAATAGCTTCTTCGCTTACGACCATGACCAAATCGACGCTGGTGTCACGGTTGAACGGCTGTTCCGCATGGCCGCCGAAGAACGCGACCCGCGCCGCGCCGGCCTGTCGTGCCAGGGCCTCCAGATCGCTGCTTTCCAGGCCGAGAAATCGCGGGGATTCATGGGCCAAAAGCGGCCCGCCGTGGGGATTGGCAACGACCAACTCCACATAGCCATGCTCGCCGCGGCGATGCACGCCTTTGAGGATTAATACTTCGCCTTGAGGCAATTGCTTGCGGAGACACTTCTGCCAGATGCACGGACCATCCGGCAGGCGCCAGAGATTGAGAACCTGCACCAGCAAAACACCGCCCGGCCGGAGGGCCTCCAGCATCCGAGCGATCGCCATTTGCACCGTCGCCAGATCGGGCGCCAAGGCCAAGGAGTTTCCCACGCAAACAACCACATCCCACGACCCGGCCCCGGGAATCGGCTCGTTAAATCCGCGCGTGGCCCAGTGCAGTCCCGGCGGTTCGCCGAAACTTGCCCGTGCCTGCTCGATCATTGCCGGACTGAGATCGGCCCCTTCGACCTCGAGGCCCCAGTCATGGAACATGGCCGCATGGTGGCCCGTGCCGCAGGCCACATCAACGACACGCTTGACCCTGGCCTGCTCGAACCAGTAGCGATAGAACGGCTCTTCGGCCGCCAATCGCTTCGGCCAATCGATCATCGCCTCATAGATGTGGGACAATTGGCCGAATACTTCTACTTCCACTTCGGTCGCCTCCCGGAATCACTCGCTCCGTTGCTGACGCTCGGTTTGGCGGTAATGAGGCGGAAATTCTCAGCCCCGAGCAGTTCTTCCACGCGGCCGCGCATCTCAGGGTGGTTAGCAATCCGGAAAGTATCGCAGCGGCAGGAAATCTTTCGCCCGTCGACAAGGCAGAGCAAAAGCTCGAACGGACACTCGCCCGGGTAGCCGCGAAGAATCTCGTGGAGCATCTCCAGCTTCTTCACGCCGTGCGACTCTTCAACCACGCGGATGCGGATGCCGCGAGTATAGCGGGCTTCAAGATCACCGATGGGGATGATTTCGTTGACGATCAGGTTGGCCTCTTCGCTGCCGGGCCGCTTGTCGATCGCGCCTCTGAGAACGCAAATCATTTCGGCTTGGACCAACTCGCCGAATTGGGCAAATTGCTCCGGCCAGCAGATGCAGCGCATGATCCCTTCCGTGTCTTCGAGGTCGAACATGGCGTAGCGGCTCGAGGCGCCTGGCTTGGGGTTCTTCGTGTGCGAATGCTTGATCGAGGCGATCATGCCGCCGATCATCACCTCGCTACGAGATTTCAAGGCGGCCGCCTCGACGGTGGTGTGCGAACAATATGCCCGCAGCTTCTTGGCGTGTTCGGCCAGCGGATGGCTCGACAGGTAGAAGCCGAGTACTTCCTTCTCCTTGGCCAACTGGTCCTTCGGATCCCACGCGGGCACGCTAGGCAGATCATTGACGGCCGTGTCGCCCGTTTCTTCTTCATCGTCGTCGAAAAGTCCCTTTTGCCCGCTGCGGCGATCGGAGGCCGCCGAGGCGCCCGACTGCAAGCCGCGATCGATGGCGGCAAACCATTGCGAGCGCCGCCCGCCCAGTGAATCAAAGGCCCCGGCTTTCACGAGCGACTCGATGGCCGTGCGATTGACCTGGCCTGGGTCGAGCCGTTGGCAGAAATCGAAGATGCTGCGATAAGGCCCGCCCGGCTTGCGGGCTTTGACGATCGCGGCCGACGCGGCGCCGCCACAGCTTTTGATGGCCGACAGAGCGTAGAATATCTTGCCGTCGCCGACGGTGAACTCGACGTCCGAGCGGTTAACGTCTGGTGGAGCAACCTCGAGATTCATGCGGTTGCAATCTTCAATATGCTCGACCAGCGAGTCCTTCTTCTTGAAGTTGCGACCCGGAATGTCGCTGGAAAGCAAGGCCGCCATGAACTCGACTTGGTAATGGGCCTTGAGGTAGGCCGTCATATAGGCGATCAGGGCGTAGGCGGTCGAATGTGATTTGTTAAATCCATACCCCGCGAACTTCTCGATCAGCCCAAATACCTCTTCGGACTTCTTCTTCGGCATCCCTTTCTGGAAGGCGCCTTCGATGAACTCCTCGCGGTACTTGGCGATCGTCTCCAACTTCTTCTTGCTGATCGCCTTGATGCAGCTATAGGCGTTGGCCAGGGCGATGCCGCCCAGTCGGTTGAGGATCCGCATCACCTGCTCCTGATAGACCATCACGCCGTGGGTCTCGGCCAGCACCTCTTCCATGACCGCGTGTTCATACTGGGCCTTCTTGCGGCCATGCTTCACCTGGATGTAGTCCTCGACCATGCCGCCTTCCAACGGGCCAGGTCGATAGAGGGCGTTGGTGGCGATGATGTCGCGGAAGTGGTCGGGCTTCATCCGTTGCAATAGATCGCGAATGCCGCCGCTTTCCAACTGGAATACGCCCTTCGTCTCGCCGCGGCATAACAGCGCAAAAGTCTCCCGATCATCCAGCGGAAACTTGTACGGATCGATCTTCTTGCCGGTCGTCTGCTCGATCAGTCCCATGACCTTCGAGAGAATGGTCAAGTTCCTCAGCCCCAGAAAATCCATCTTCAGCAGGCCGGCCTTCTCGACATCGCCCATCGCCCATTGCGTGATGATTTCTTCCTTGTTCTGCACATGCTGCAAAGGGACGTAGTCCGTCAGCGGTCGGTCGGCGATGACCACCGCCGCGGCGTGTGTGCCGACGTTGCGGGCCAGACCCTCGATCTTCATCGCCAGCATCAGAAGCTCGCGGATTTCAGGGTCGGAGTCGTGCAGCTTCCTCAGATCGTCGCTCTTCTCCAGGGCCGACTTGATCGTGATCTTCAGTTCGTCGGGGACCATGGCCACCACGGCATCAACCCGCGAGATCGGCATCCCCAACGCTCGGCCGACGTCGCGGATGGCGGCCCGGGCCGCCATGGTGCCGAATGTGCCAATCTGGGCCACGTTCTCCATGCCGTACTTGTCTTTGACGTACTGGATCACCTCGCCGCGGCGCTGTTGGCAGAAGTCGATATCGATATCGGGCGCCTCCCGGCGGCTTTCGTCGAGAAACCGCTCGAACAGCAAATCGTAAGCCAGCGGGCAGACGTGGCTCAAAAACAACCCATAAGCCACCAGCGAACCGACGCCCGATCCGCGGGCCGTCGCTGGAATGTTCTGCTCGCGGGCGAAGCGGACGAAGTCCCACACGATGAGAAAGTAGTTGGAGAACCCCAGCTTGTTGATCACGCCCATTTCGCGATCGACGCGGGCTATGACTTCTTCCGACAATTCGCCGTTGACCCACCGTTCGGGATGGTCGGCATATCGCGTTTTCAGTCCGCTCACGACCAGTTCGCGGAGGAAATCCTCGGAGGTCTTCGCATCGGGCGGGCTAAAGACGGGGAAGTGCCGCTTGCCCAACTCCAGGTCGAGTTGTACGCTGTCGGCGATCTCTTGCGATCGCTTTACGGCCTCGTCGTGGCCGGTGAAGACCGCGTACATCTCCTCGGGGCTGCGAAGATAGAACTCGTTGGTCTCCATCCGCATGCGGTTGGTATCCGTGCGGAACTTGCCCGTGTTGACGCAGAGCAAGATATCCTGGGCTTCGGCATCTTCGCGGAGCACGTAGTGGACGTCGCTGGTGGCCACGAGCGGCAGGCCCATCTGGTTGGCCAGATCGATCGCGCCTTCCATGGCGATCCGCTGCTGCTCAATGCCGTTGTATTGGATCTCGATGAAATAGCGATCGCCGAAAACCTTGTGATACCAGGCGGCAGCCTCGCGGGCTTTTTCCATGCCGGCCGCTCCACCCATCAACAGGCCGCGGTTCAGTTCGCTGGAGACGCAGCCGCTTAAGCAGACCAAGCCTTCACTGTGAGCGGCCAGAATTTCCTTGTCGATGCGAGGACGGAAATAAAAACCTTCCAGGAAAGCCGCGGACGAGAGTTTCAAGAGGTTTTGAAAGCCAGTGCGGTCCTTGGCCAGGATGGTGATGTGATAGCTGGCATCCTTCGAGCTGCTGGCGTTTTCCTTATGGAAGCGGCTCGATGGAGCGATGTAGGCCTCGATGCCCACGATCGGGTTGATGCCCACATCCTTGGCCGCTTTATAGAACTCTAGCGCCCCGTGCAGATTGCCGTGGTCGGTCAGGGCGAGGGAGTCCATCTCCAGCTCTTTCGTCCGCTTCAGCAGACCGGAGATTTTTCCGGCGCCATCGAGAAGGCTGTAGTGACTATGGCAGTGTAAATGGGCAAAAGGTGGGGTGCTCATCGGAACCTCCGTGCAAGTGAGCCGGACAAGGGACTGCAAAAATTGTAAATGATCGGAAACGGCTCGGCTAACGCAACCAGTCGTTGGATGATTCCGATGATGCGGACTTGTAGGGTGTGGTTGAGTGGATCTTTTGCCGGAAAAATCCAGATTACCTCAACCCCTTCGCCCGCAGCATTTCATCGGCCAAGGCTGCTTCTTCTGCGTTCAGGGGCGGGTTCGGCTCCACGCGATAGTCCAGATCATCGTAGCGGCCGTTGGTGTAACAACGGTTTACTTGCATTTGAAGTGCCATTCTCGCGTCGGCGTCCGTCGCGCGGAGCGGAATCGACATGGGTGGCAAGCGACGCATCAGCGGGATGCGGTAAAGCTCAAACCGGCTCGGCAATCGGCTTCGCCAGACACAGATCTGATAGGTCGTACGGTACGCGGGAGGAACTAATTCGTCTGGCACGGCTAACGTCCTTAGGTACGGATCCATGCCAGGAAACGGACTTTTCATTAGAAAACCTTACTTCGGCAGGAAGTCCTGTTCGATGGTGATCTCGCGAACCAACCGGCTGTCGGGTTCAAAACAGCGAATCTTGACCTGGATGCCGCGGAGCGGAAACGGCGGCGGCGTGGTGAGCCGTTCGCTGTTGTCGTCAACGGCGCCTCCCTTGTCGGCCAAGCCGTTGGTGAACTGGCCCGGAGGCCCCTGTGGATTCGTGGGGTTGCCGGAATTGTCGATGTTGTAGATTCCCTCGTTCTCATAGCTCCAGCAACCTGAGTCGTATCCCAGATCCACGTAACTCCCCGCAGCACCATTAGCCCCCGGCTGCCAGATCTTGACGTCAAAGCCGATCACATTTTTTAACACCACGTCGTCGGCCACTCGCGTGCCCGTCCCCTGGGCATCTTCTTTGAGAGGGCCAGTTTGGATGCTCGCGCTATCCCACAAGTCGACGTTCCCTCCAGCCCCCCCACCTGCGGGCGGGGGTGTGGAGCCATTAACCCATTTAGCCATCCAATTTGACGAACATTCGTTCAATGTCGGAAGCCCTAGAGCACCCCATGCTTTCGCATCGAAGGGGTAAGTAGATGCCGGATGTGCGTAGCGGTTCTCGCGCTTGGTTAAATCGGCGAGGCTGTTCGGCACGATCTGGCCGTTTGAAATATGGGCTGAAATATCGTTGGTGGCATAAAAAGTGTTCTTGGCTGAGTTCGCAATCGCCGAAGCCATGCTCGGAACGACTAACAAGACGCGGCGGTGCAGGGTATTCCCACGCACAAACCAAGCCACCTCAGCCACGTCGGATTGCATGCAGCCTGACTGATATCGGCCCGCGAACGGCCGGGCGGCGTTGCGCGCGGTAAACATCAGGATGTCGGCATGCTCGATCACGGTCGGATCGGCGCCCATGTCTGGGCCGCCCTCGAGCACTTCAAAATACCCTTGATTCTCCTCGGGACGCACCGCGCGGCCGTCCATCGTCACCGTCACCCCTTGCAGATCCACGCGAAGCTGCTGGGCTGCCGTGCGGAGCCGGTCGAACTGCTCCAAGGCCCGTCGGGACTTGGAAATACCGTCACCGACTCCGCCGAAGACCGTTACCACGGCGGTCATGAGGATCAGAGTCAGTGTGGTGGCGACAAGAATCTCAACGAGCGTGTAACCTCTCCGCCGGCCTGTAATGACCGGGAAGAACGAAAAATCGGGCCGTAAACACATAAGAGAGCCTCCCTTGAATGGCGAACCGTGTACCTTGTTGCCCTGCACTTCGGCCCAAACTGCCCTCGTTATATTCGACTCCCTGGAGAGCTGAATGTCAAGCTCTAAATAGTTTCTGTTGCGGAAGGTTCCAATTTGTAGGGTGGGCCGAGCGCAGCGAGTCCCACCATCTGGGATTCGTGGTGATTTTGGTGGGACTCGCTGCGCTCGGCCCACCCTACGGCGTTTTCCCCAACAGAAACTAAATAGCGAGCCGAGAGAAAATTAGGATGAAATACCGAAACTCATTAGAAGCGTTTCCATCGACCCCTTTTCGGTGGGGAGTTGTTACGCCAGTTGCTGTATCATCACGCCGCTTGCCTGTCCTTGCGGGGTGACGTTTAGGTTGATGAACCGCTTGCCGGCCGGTGTAAAATTGTTGCGGACGACATGCAGTGGGCACTCGGCGTCGGGCGTCTCGTAATTAAGCGTCGGGAAAAGTGACCCGGCCCGCAGGGCAAGCAGACTGGCGATCAATTCGACCATTCCGCTGCCTGCCCCAAGGTTGCCGAAATAGCTCTTGGCAGCCACCACGGGCATAGTGCGCGCCCGATCACCGAAGGCTTCCACGATTGCCTGGGCTTCCTCGACATCGCAACTCTGCGTGCTCAATCCATGTGCATGGAGGTGATCGATCTCCTGGGGCTTGAAGCCGGAATCCTCTAGCAACGCCCGCAGCACATTGGCCATTGCCACTTTTCGCCGGGCAACCAGTCGGGGAGCGGCTGCGGCACTCGAGGCGGCGGCGACGATTTCACCGTGGATCGTGGCGCCGCGGGCCTGGGCGTGGGCAAGCTCTTCAATGATGATTGCCCCGGCGCCTTCACCCAGCACCATGCCGCTGCGATTTTGGTCGAAAGGACGACTGACCTTCGTTGGATCGCCATTTCCGCCGGCAACCTCTTCCTGCATGACAGCATGTAAGATCTTCATGGTGTGCAGTCGCGTGCCGGTGGCCCCGCAGACCATCAAGTCGGCATTTCCGCGGCGGATAATCTGGTAGGCCTCGCCGATGGCCTGATTGGAAGCGGCCTCGCGCAAGGTCAGTGAATTGCTCGGCCCACGTAGATCGTTGAAAATAGCCGCATGGCTGGCGGGCATGTTGGGTAGATACTTGAGCAACCAAAGCGGCGACATTTTGGGCATGCCTTCGAGGCCCCAGCGGGAAAACTCAAATTTCCCGTCGCCGTTCAGGCACTGCTGGACGCCCTCGGTAAGCTCTTCCGGCAGGCTCAACATGTAGTCGATGCCGTAGCTGATGCCGATCCGATCGGGATCGATTGTGCCGATCTGGGCGGCGGCGTCGGTCAGTGCCAATTGGGCCACGGCCACGCCCATCTGGCACTCGCGGCACATCACCCGCAGAGCCTTGCGGATCTGTTTCTTCTGCTCTTTCTCCAGGGGACCGAAGTCTTCAATCTCGCCCGTGAATTGCTTCGCCTCGGCGGCGACATGCAGAGGCACCGCACCGGGAGACAGAACGGTGAGCGGGCCGACGCCGCTGCGGGCTTGGTACAGGGCATCCCACAAGGCTTCCTTGGTGCTGCCCAAGGGGCTGATCAGGCCGATACCCGTAATCACCACCCGTCGCTGCTTTGAACTCATGTCTGCTCCGTATCATGCGGCCTAGCCCTGCCGGGGGGAACCGGCGTAATAATTCATACATTTTAACCGGGATGATCGAAGGCGTCGAGAGAAACTCGGCAATATCCACCCTAATGGTGGATTATTGGCTTTTTAGGTTGCCGGGAGTTGTCGCTGAAGAATCAGCATCCGCCGGGACCGACAACAATTCATCGCCGCTTGCAAGTTCTTCGCGGAGAATCAGAAGGTTTTCCGGAGCATCGACGCCAATCCTCACAATGCCCGGCGCAATCCGAACCACCGTGATAGAGATTTTATCCCCGATCAGGATCTTTTCCCCGGTTTTTCGCGATAAAACGAGCATCAATTTTCGCCCGGTCGAGGCCGGCGATTCCTCCCGACATGGTCTGAAAGGTCAAAGTGCGACTTCAACACATCCTAGTTAACATAACCCTTTTGACCGCTTCCTACAAGCACCTGCTTGGCCGGAAGAATAAAAAATTTGGCTTGGGGGCCTAGAAAATCGGCACGAAGGCGATTATGATCGGATTTCCGGTCATTTTTCCAGAATGTCGCGTGCATTCTAAAATGTTTATTGGGAGAGAATTTGATGTCCGAAGCTCCAGAACTCTATGACGCAATTCTCAGCGGCAACGCCAAGAAGGCGGAGGAAGTCACCAAAGCCGCGCTGGCTGCGAATGTCGACCCCAGCGAGTTGGTTCAAAAGTACATGATCCCGGCCATGGACGAAGTTGGGAAGCGATTCGAGTGCAACGACTACTTCGTTCCCGAGTTGCTGATCGCGGCACGGGCCATGAAGACCTCCTTGGCTTTGATTACGCCTTATCTGGCCAAGAGCGGCGTGGAGCCGGCAGGCCGGGTTGTGATTGGCACCGTCCAGGGCGACCTGCACGACATCGGCAAGAACCTGGTTGCCTCGATGCTCGAAGGCGCCGGCTTTCAGGTCGTCGATTTAGGTGTGAATGTGTCTCCGCAGAAGTTCGTCGAGGCCGCGCAAGAGAAGGATGGCACCATCGTCGCCCTCAGTGCCCTGCTGACCACGACGATGACCATGATGAAGACGGTGATCGACGCCTTAATCCAGGCGGGTATACGCAGCAAGACCCACGTGATGATTGGTGGCGCCCCAATTACCCAGCAATACGCCGATGAAATCGGCGCCGACGGTTTCACCGACAATGCCGGAGCAGCCGTGGCCCTGGCTCGGAAGTTGATGAAAAACTGATTGTATGACTGCTTCCAATGCATGCATCGACTTTCGCGACATGCTTTCGAGTGGCCGCTTCTGTTACGGCGCTGAAGTCGTTACCACGCGCGGACCGCTAACCGTGGATCGTCCGCAAGATGTCGTGAGCTTTGCGCGCGGACTGCTGGAGGATCCGCGAATTGGCTGGATATCGATCACCGACAACCCGGGCGGCGGACCGATGCTTCCGCCCGACTGGCTGGCCGGAAAGTTCGCCGGCCGCGGCGCAAAGGTCGTGGTCCATTTGACCTGCAAGGATCTTAACCGCAGCGGGCTGGAAGCGGCCGCCTGGCGCTATGCCTCGGAAGGATTCCATAACATCCTGGCCCTCACCGGCGATTATCCCACGGCCGGCTTTCGCGGCTTGCCCAATCCGGTCTTTGATCTTGACTCGGTAGGGCTGACGGTGCTGCTGCGGGCCATGAACGAGGGACTGGAAGTACTCGGGCGCGGCGGCAAGAAGGAGACTTTACCCAAGACTGACTTTTTTATCGGCACGGCCGTTTCGCCCTTCAAGCGACACGAGCGCGAGTTGATGCCGCAGTACTATAAACTCCTGAAAAAGATTCGCGCCGGTGCCCAGTGGGTTATTCCGCAGTTGGGATACGACATGCGGAAGTTCCACGAGATCAAACTTCTCTTGGCATCTCGGGGGATGGCTGGCTTTCCGGTGATTGGCAACGTGTACCTTCTCACGCGAGGCGTGGCCAAACTCTTCAACAGCGGCAAGCTGGCCGGTTGCGTGGTCAGCGACAAACTGCTGGAGCAATGCGAGAAGTACGCCGCAGGCCCCGACAAGGGCCAGGTTTTCTTTCGTGAGTTGGCCGCCAAGCAACTGGCCGTCTTCCGCGGTCTGGGCTTCTCTGCCGGCTACCTGGGTGGAAGCGCAAAGCTGGAAACCTTCGGCCAGATTATCGATCTGGCCGAGAGCTACGCGGCCGACGATTGGCGTCAGTTCATCAAGGAAATTCAATTCTCCCAGCCAGACGAGTTCTTCCTCTTTGAACACGATCCCCAGACGGGGTTGGGAAGCCCGGATCGTTTCAATCCGCAATTCATGGCCTCGCTGGTTCGTCCTCCAAAGTCGAAAGAAGTTACGCCCAGCTATCGGCTTTCACGTTTCGTGCATGCCCTGGCCTTTACGCCTGGCAAGGGACTTCACGGCTTGATGCAGCGGCTCTTTGGACGCTGGGATAAGAAGCCCGGGATCAGCGGCAAGGTGGTTTATTCGCTGGAAAAAGCCTCGAAACACGCCTTGTATGGATGCCAGGACTGCGGCGACTGTAGCCTGCCGGAGTGCGCCTATCTTTGCCCGCGGCATTCCTGTTCCAAGTGCGGCCGCAATGGCCCGTGTGGCGGTTCGGCCGATGGACGTTGCGAACTGGACGACAAGGAGTGCATTTGGGCACGCATCTACGAGCGACTGAAAAGCTACGGTGAATCCGAGACGATGCTCGACGGACCGCCGGCGTTTTACAACGCACAATTGGACCGAACTTCTTCTTGGGCAAACTTCTACCTCAAGCGCGACCACACGGCGGAAAAAAAAGATACCCCCTAGTTCGTCAGGCTTTCCAGCCTGACCTTAACCGACACTGTCAGGCAGGAATGCCCGACGTACACCTGGATAAAACTCATCCCTAACAAACTCCCATGCCAATCTCCAACCTGACCATCATCGGCGAATCGATCAACGATTCCGTTCCGTCCACCAAGCAGATTTTTGACGCGGGCAATATCGACGGGCTGCTGGAACTAGCCCGCTTTCAGGACATAAAGGGCGCCTCCTACATTGACGTCAACATCGGTGCGCGGCCAGCGGAGTTCATGGCTGAAATGGTCCGCAAGATCCAGGCAGTGACTTCCAAGCCGCTTTCGATCGACACGCCCGATCCGCAAATTGCCCGTGCCGGGCTGGAAGCCTACGATCCGGCCCGAGCCGACGGTCGGCGGCCGATCCTGAATTCCATTAGTCCGTTGCGAATGGATATGCTTGATCTGTACGCGATCCAGCCTTTCCGGCCCATCCTTTTGGTTTCCGAGCAGGTGGTCGACGGCGAATCGAAGCCTTGCCACACATCCCAAGAAACCTATCGTGCGGCCCAAACCATCGTCAAAATCTTCAAGGAACGCTGTCCCGGCGCGAGCAATGACGATTGCATCATCGATCCCGGCATTGCCCCCATTGGCAGCGATACGGAAGGCAATCTCCATCGACTGATCGGGGCACTGGGGTTAATCCACGCCGACCCGGCCTTCGCGGGCGTGCATGCCTCCGTGGGGCTGAGCAATTTCACTGTCATGCTGCCTGCCAAGCGAGCCAGCGGCGAACCGGTCAAAGGCCCCTTGGAAAGCGCGTTTCTGACCAAGGCCATGCCGTTGGGATTGGATATGGTCATCGGTTCGGTCAAACGAAACTACGACCTGCTGCCGCCGGAGCATCCGGCCATGCAATGTATTGAAGAGTGCCTGAAGCTGGAAGGTTTCGACGTGCTGATGCGCGTGCGGGAGTTTTACGCATGACGGTCAATCCGCAAAGCCCAAATATTCCCTCGGCTGTCGTCAAATAAAAAGGCGATTCGCCGCATCAAAACGCCTCCTTGCTGAAAGATTACCATGTCTGAAGTTTCCCGCCTGTTACCCCCCGATATTGAAATTGCCCGCCGAGCGCCGATTCGGCCAATCGAGAAAATTGCCGAAAGACTGGGAATCGTGGGCGATGATCTGGAACACTACGGCAAGTACAAAGCCAAGGTCTCGCTCGATCTCTATCATCGCCTGCAAGACCAACCGACCGGCAAGTTGGTCCTGGTGACCGCCATTACGCCCACGCCTGCCGGCGAAGGCAAAACGACCACCAGCATCGGTCTCTGCGATGGGTTGAATCGCATCGGCAAGCAGGCCAGCGTCTGCCTCCGCGAGCCGTCGCTAGGGCCTTGCTTTGGCATGAAGGGCGGCGCTGCCGGCGGCGGCAACGCGCAGGTTATCCCCATGGAGGACATCAACCTCCATTTCACCGGCGATTTCCACGCCATCGGGCTGGCCCACAATCTCCTGGCGGCGATGTTGGACAACCACATCCATCACGGCAACGCCCTGGGAATCGATCTGCGGCGGATTGTTTGGAAGCGGGTTCTCGACATGAACGACCGGGCCTTGCGAGACATCATCGTCGGCCTGGGCGGGGTAAATAACTCGATGCCCCGGGAAGGTGGATTTGATATCACCGTCGCTTCCGAGGTCATGGCCTGTTTCTGTCTCTCCGAGTCGCTGGTGGAACTCCGCCAGCGGCTGGGGCGGATGATTGTCGCTTATAGCCGAGACCGAAAACCGATCACTGCGGCCGATCTTAAAGCACATGGCGCTATGACGGTCCTGCTCAAGGAAGCCCTCAAGCCGAACCTCGTGCAAACGCTCGAAGGCAATCCGGCCTTCATTCACGGCGGGCCGTTCGCCAACATCGCCCACGGTTGCAATAGCGTGCTGGCCACGAAGCTCTCGATGCGACTTTCGGAGTATACGGTGACCGAGGCTGGCTTCGGCGCCGACCTGGGGGCCGAAAAGTTCCTGAACATCAAGTGCCGCAAGGCCGGCATCAAGCCCGACGCCGTGGTCATCGTGGCGACTGTGCGTGCCCTGAAGTTGCACGGCGGCGTGCCGCTCAAAGAGCTTTCCAAGCCGAATGTTGAAGCCTTGGACAAAGGCGTCGAAAATCTCAAGAAGCATATCGAGAATATCCACCGCTTCGGCCTTCCGGTGGTCGTGGCCATCAACCACTTCTCCAACGACACCGACCCGGAGATCCAGTTCATTCGCGACAAGTGCGCCCATCTTTCCGTGAAGATCGTTCGTGCCGAGCATTGGCTGCGCGGCGGCGAGGGTGCTCAGGATCTAGCCAAGGCCGTGGTTGAAGTCGTCGAGGGCACCAAGACCGACTTTTCGCTGCTCTACCCCGATACCTGCACGCTCTGGCAGAAGGTCGGCATTATCTGCCGCGAAATTTACGGTGCGACCGACGTCCTGGCCGACAAGAAGCTCCGCGAGAAGTTTCAACAGCTTCAGGACGCCGGTTTCGGCCATCTGCCCATCTGCATGGCAAAAACACAGTATTCCCTCTCCTCGGATCCGGGCCTCGTGGGCCGACCCAAGAACTTTGATGTGCCCTTGCGCGACGTGATGGTTTCCGCCGGGGCCGGCTTCGTGGTCGTCCTCACCGGCGACATCATGACCATGCCCGGACTGCCAAAACTCCCCGCCGCCGAGACCATCGATATCGATGAGAACGGACAAACGGTAGGGTTATTTTAATTCAGCCACATGACCGGTTGGCTCGCCCGGTATGCCGCAATGGTTGGGGCGGATACGGGGGCGGTATTGGCGGTGAGCAGCTCACGATGGAAACTACGGGGTATCCAGTACTCAGTACTCAGTACCCGTAAACAGTTCATTCCACATCCTTTTGGAGGCATAAATCGTGACCGCCGTACGGAACTTCACTTCTGGCAGCGGGCAAGACAGTGGTCCAAGAATATCTTCAAGTTGACGGGCCGGAAGCCGTTTTACAACGATCGCCGGCTGGTCGGATCAGATCAGGCGTGCCGTAACCGAGAACGCCACGAGCCTGGGGTTCAAGACGAAAGGCTGGGAGTAGTAAACGCAGACCCTTTAGATCGTCGTCATCTTGGCGAAGGTAATTTGCGATTGCAAGGGGAAGACGCCGTACAAACCGCGGGTGAAGACGAGGTTGATGAAATCGTCGGCCTCCAGGATGCGGCTCTTGGGGATAATGATCACATCGCTGTCGGAGAGCCAGATCTCTCCCTTGGGACATGGCTGCTTGCCGCGCAAGGCCCCTTGCAGATCGACCATCGTGGCCATTAGCCGCCAATCGTCGCCGCGGCGGAAGACCACGACTTGCGATGTGTTGGCGCCGACGTTCCAACTGCCCGCCATGGCCAAGGCTTGCAGGATCGTCGTCGGCCCCACCATTTCAAAACGGCCCGGGGTGCGGACTTCGCCCAGCACGTAGACGTAGCGCGGCGCCCTGGCGTTGAGCACGGGAATGATCTCCATGCCCTCGATCTTCTCGCGGTAGCGTTCGTTGATTTCCTGCCGCAGTTCGTTGAGCGTCAGGCCCTGGGCGCGGACATAGCCGATAGCCGTCAAGGAGATCGTGCCGTCGGGCGCCACGCGAACATTGGCCCCTTGTCCGCCGACGCCATATCGGCGATCGACCACCGAACGCAGGTCGTCCAACTGCGTGTTGACCTTCGTCGGCGTGACCGTGATCGAAGGCACCTTGTAGTATTTCTTATAAAGCTCTTCCAGCGTGTCGCGCAACTGCGTGACCGTGCGTTCCGCGGCGTGGACCTGGCCCAGGAGTCGAAGCGTGATCATTCCGTCCGGCTGCAACATCAAAGTGCGATTCAACTCCGGATCGGTAAACGACTCGACGCGGACCTCGTCGCCCACGTTCAGTTTGTACTGCGTGCGGGTTTCGTCGCGGGTCACGCGATAGAGCATATCCAACTGATCGTCGACGCGGATACGGTATTCGGGCACGTGCTCGCTTCGCGCATGACCGACATATTCCCCCTGGGCGTAGGCCTGCCAGGCGATGAAACGGGCGTCCTCCCAGCGGCATTCCCGTCCGCAGCCACGACAAGATGCGCACCCATCCGCACAATCCACGCCGCAAATTGGATATGGCGCGGCAGGCCCCAGACCTTGGCACGGGGCACCGCCCACAAGCGATCCGGCGGGGATCGGCTGAAGGATCGAATCACCGCCGGTGACGACTGCCGTGGCGGCTACCACCAGCAGAACACCCGCCAACGCCACGGCCAAGTGGCGCGGCGCGAAATGGATGGACGAGAATTTCAACGTATTGCGGAGCGGTTTCATGGCGTCTCTTTGGGCTTCCATGTTGGTGATTTATTCAGCGCAAGATCTCAGCGCGTCGTGGTGGGACCAAACGGCGCCGGCGCGAGGCCGAAGACCGGTTGGGTTGAAGTGGGACTTGCAGGACCGGGGCCTTGCTTGCCGACAGTTGCCGCGGATTTTGCCGGCGGATCGACCCACGGGCCTGGCGACGGGACGAGGGCCGCGGGATTAACCCACTCGACTGTGCCGCCCGCCGAGAGGCTGGCATTTTTCTGTCGGGTGATTTCTGCCGCTTTGGCCACCTGGGCCTTCTGTAGGGCAAGTTCCGCCAGATGCTGCTGGCCAACCTGACGGTAAGCCACGCTTAAATTATTGAGGTTTTCCGAGCAACGGCAGACCAAGACACTATGTTCCAACATGCGACAGGCCCCCGTGGAATCGCCGCTGTGCGCCAAGAGAACACCCAGGTCGTTGGCTGCCATGTAGTTTCGCGGGCAGACCAAAATGGCCGCCTGAAAGAAGACCATCGCCTTTGCCGCGGGGGCAACGATTTCAGGATTCGGCTTACCGGCCAGCGCGGCATGCATCTTCCCCAACGCGCCCAGGGCCATCGACCCCGAGACTTCCTGCCCGGCAGCCAGGGCAAGTTCTTGCTGGGCAAAGGTGAAATACTGTTTCAAAGCCCGCATGGCTTGCAACTGTTCCGGAGACACATTCTTCAGTACAGGCGTGCGATGGCTGGCCACGATTGGCTGAAGATCGAGTTCGCCTTCGAGCTTTCCGCCAGCCGGGATAAAGTCCTGGGCCTCTTTCATGGCAGTCAAGGCGGCAGTCAATGCCTGGCTGTGGGCCGTCGTGTTGCGATCGTTGTCCAATCCTTGGGCAATCAGACGCAGCGCGGCGGTGAACTCGGCCCGGGCGGCAAAGTAGGCCCCGCGGTTGGCTAGTTCAAATCCGTGGCGGACCTGCTGGTCGGCTTGGGCAGCAATCTTTTCCATCGCTTCCGAACGCACGTGGTAAGCCGCGGGGGACTGGACGTGAGTGGGCGCGATGGCAGGCGCGACTACAGTCCCGGTCGGCCGAGAAGCGCGGATTTGGGGTGATGCGTTCCGCAGGGAAGGCCGAGGTTCCGTCTTTTCCACGGCGACCGGTTGTAGCGTTGGCGCAAACAATTCCGGCCCCGCCACGATCGATGGCGGTGTCGCAACCGTCCCTGCGGTGCCGTGGGTGACGGTCGGTGCGTGGGCCACGGTATCCGAGGTCTTGGACGCGGTGGTTCGGCTTACTTCGCGTTCTTGTGCTGTGGCCGTCCCGGCTGCTTGGGCAAGCGAGACGCCTGTACCACAAGTTCTTCTTGGATGGGTACTTACTGCGGGCAATTCGGGCAAATACTTGGGCCATGCCGGTCTCGCGCGATCCCACGATGGCCTCGCATCCCACGACGGCGAGTCGGCAAGCGTGGCCTGGATGGTGTGAGGCTGCCCACTGGAGCTGCCGTGTCGCGGACTGCCGACTCGCCAAGCAAGGCCGATAACGACCAGACTGAGCACGACCAGTCCGCTGGAAATGGCCACTCGGCGCGGCCTTGGCAGGCCTGCGAGGCGACTAACAATGTGCGCGAAATGGAATCTGTTCATGGCATGCCGCTCCGTCATCCGTTGACGATATTGCTCCTTGTTTCGGATCGACCGGATTTTCGGATAGGGATAAGCGAAATCGGCTTCTCAGGCAGTGACGTGGCAATTCCTTGTCGGAACAGGCGTTACAGGCGAATCCAACGGCCCTCCGCAGTCGCGCAGGACGTTACAATCGTCGTCGGATGCACCGCTAGCCTTCCGTGCTGAAAAACCCTTACCCCTGCTCTTCTCCCAAAAGGTGTAGGGGAGTTTCCGGAAAACCAGCTACTGGAATGCGACACGCCACTTTGTTAACATGGGAAGATCACAACTGCGCGGTTCGTATCCGTGCGGAGTCGCAATAAGAAATACCAACCAAAGGTTGTCGCGATGCGGAAAAGACCCCTTCTTATGGGCATAATGCCTTACTTCCGGCAGGCGGTATTCGTGGCAGTCTGCTGTGCGATTTCGGTCGTGACGCCGCAAGCCCGGGCGGCTGAACTCGTCGGCGGAGAGGCCGTTCGGAAGGCCGTCTCCGACCTGATCGCTACCTTTGCGGGTCGCTATCCCCAGGGCCAGCACTATCTGGCAAGGCTGGATCGCATCGAAGGCGAGATGAAAACAGCGGTTGGCCACAAGGTGGGGGAACTTCAGCAACAGTTCGAGGGCCTGCGACGCGAGGCCCTGCTGGCCAATCCCCTGCTCGGCGAACAACCGTTGCTGTTTGTCGTGCGGGCACAGTACGCCTCCGATCATCACAACACCGAGACGATGTTTCAGACGGGTGAGATCAACACCGGCAGCTTCCGCGGCGGCAGCGCGCTGAAAATGATGCGCGTGGTTCCGCAGTCCGGCCCTGATGCCAAGGCCGCAGTTGTGACCACCGTCCATGAGGCGCCCAAGGGCGTCGTGCGCGATCCCGACGTCAGTTTCGACGGCAAGAAAATTCTCTTCTCCCTGCGCTTGGACGCAGGCGATGATTACCATCTCCATGAGATTAACATCGACGGCACGAACCTCAAGCAATTGACCTTCGGCGCGGGTATCAGCGACATCGACCCGATCTATCTGCCAAACGGCCAGATCCTCTTCACCTCGACCCGCGAGCCTAAGTACTGCATGTGTAACCGGCACATCATGGGCAACCTTTTCACGATGGATGCGGACGGGGCCAATATCCAGCAGATCGGCCATAGCACGCTGCATGAAGGACACGCCTCGCTGTTGCCCGACGGCCGCGTGATTTACGACCGCTGGGAGTACGTCGATCGCAACTTTGGCAACGCGCAGGGCCTGTGGACGACCAATCCCGACGGCACGAACCACGTGGTGTATTACGGCAACAGCACGGAATCGCCGGGGGCAAAGCTTGAGGCCCGCGCCATTCCCGGCACGGAGCAGGTGATCTGCACCTTCTCGTCATGCCACGACCGGCCTTGGGGCGCGCTGGCGATTCTCGACCGGCGGCTGGGCGTGGACGGCCGCCCGCCAGTGCTGCGGACCTGGCCCGCTCCCGCCATCGGCCTTGTGGATCGCGGGGGTTACGACACGTTTCAGGGCGTTAGACCCAAATACCAGAACCCCTACCCGCTCTCGGCCAACTATTTTCTTTGCTCGCGGATGACGGGACAGGGCGAGCAGATGGGGATCTACCTGCTGGACGTTTTCGGCAACGAGATCCTGGTGCATGTCGAAGGCCCCGGGTGCTTCAATCCTCGGCCGTTGGTTGCACGGGTCAGGCCGCCGATCATTCCCTCGCGCATCGATCTCAGCAAGACAGAAGGGTATTTTTACGTGTCCAACGTCTATCAAGGCACGGGCATGGACAAAATCAAGCGGGGAAGCATCAAACAACTCCGCGTGGTGGAGTCGCCCGAGAAACGCTTCTGGACGCAACCAGGCTGGGACGGTGGCACCGGGCAACAGGCGCCGGGCATGGCCTGGAATGACTTTAACAACAAGGCCATCATCGGCACCGCGCCTGTCGAGGCCGACGGCAGCGCATACTTTGCCGTGCCGGCGGACAAGTTCGTCTACTTCCAACTGCTTGACGAGAAAGGCATGCTCGTGCAGTCGATGCGGAGCGGTACGATCGCACGGCCGGGTGAGCAGGCGGGCTGCGTCGGCTGCCACGAGTATCGACTGGGCACCGCCGCCTATAACACCACGCCACTGGCCATGCGTCGGGGGCCAAGCAAGCTCGCGCCCTGGTATGGTCCGCCACGAAACTTCAGCTACCTCGTCGAGGTCCAGCCGGCTTTCGACCGGAATTGCGTATCGTGCCACGATTATGGCAAGGAGGCAGGCAAAAAGCTTAACCTGGCCGGAGACGTTAACTCGTGTTTCAACACTTCCTACGTGGAACTCCGCAGAAAGAACTATGTCCAAGTCGTGGGGGCGGGGCCTGCCCGCGTGCTCATGCCCATGACCTGGGGTTCCAACGTTAGCCGTCTGGCGGAAGTCCTTGTGAAGGGTCACGGCAAGCCGGAGATCGACCGCGAGGTGAAACTCAGCCGCGAGGACTTCGACCGCATCGTGACTTGGATCGACCTCAACGCCCCGTATTACCCCGAGTATGCCGGGGGTATGTATCGCGAGAATGCCTACGGTCGCTGCCCGCTTGACGGCGGGCAGGTGCGGAAGCTCGCCAGTCTGACCGGTGTGAACGTCGCCAGCGAAATGCTGCAAGCGAGCTTCACGCGGCCGGAAATCAGCCCCTGCCTGGCGCGCATTCCCAACAAGAACGATCCCCGCTACCAGCAGGCGCTGGCGATTTTGCAGACGGGCAAGGAGATGCTGGCCAAGCATCCTCGCCCCGACATGCCCGGCTCCAAGCTCGACAACCCGCTGGAGATTAAACAACAGTCCAAGTTCGATCTGCTCCAGCAGGCCGAGGCCCAGGCGCGGGCGGCCATCGTCGCCGGGCAGAAGAAATACGATCATTAGGAGAAACCCATGATGTCTGATCTGTCGCTGTTTGATCTAACGGGAAAAAAGGCATTCGTGACCGGGGCCGCGGTGGGCATCGGCCGCGGCTGTGCGATCGCGCTAGCCAAGGCCGGCGCGGATGTGGCGATTGTCGATCTCAACGAGCAGGCGGGCCGGAAAACGGTCGAGGAGATCCGCGCCCTAGGTCGAGACTCCCTGTGGGTCCGTTGCGACGTCACGCAGCGGCAACAGGTGCAGGAGATGGTCGGCCGTATTGTCCAGCACTTCGGCCGCCTGGACATTGCCGTGAACAACGCCGGCATCGCCATCCTGGGTGCGGATGAATCGCTGGCTCAGGCCGATTGGGACAAAGTCATTGCCCTCAACCTGACTGGTGTGTTCCTTTGCGCGCAGGCCGAGGCCCAGCAGATGCTGCGGCAGTTGCCGGTTGAGGGGAAGATCATCAATATCGCGTCGATGTCGGCGACGATCGCCAACTGTAACGCCTCGTACGACGCCTCCAAGGCGGGCGTGGTCCACATGACCAAGACGCTGGCCGCCGAGTGGGGCCGTTACAATATCAACGTGAATTGCATCAGTCCCAGCTACCTGCTTACGCCGATGCACGCCTCCACCCCACTGGTCGCGCGGCAGCGGATTCGTGAATTGACCCCCCTGGGTTACATGGAACGGCCCGAGGATCTGCATGGAGCGGTCATTTTCCTTGCCTCGGCTGCCTCGCACTACGTCACGGGGCACGACCTGATGGTCGACGGCGGCCACACGCTCAACGCCTGGTTGACGCCATTGTCCCGCGCGGTGCCGCCGCGCGTCAGCCCCCAGGAAGAGACCGTCCAGATGAAGCACGACCTCGACGCGCTGGGCCTTTCCCATGACGCCGACGGCATCAACCCCGACCTTCACCCCGAGATCGCCGACGCCTTCAAGGCGGCCTTCGGAATTCAGTAACATGGAGTCTGTCGTGAAACTAACTGTCGCACAATTGGCGCGGATGATCGATCTCAGCGCCGTGCGGGCCGAAGTGGAAATGGCGGAGGTCTGCCGCCTGGCCGACGTGGCCAAGCAGTACCGCTGCGTCTGCGCGTTCGCGATGCCCTGCTACCTGCCGGAGCTGAAACACCTGCTGGCCGACTCGCCCGATGTGGGCATCGGCGGGGTCGTGGGCTTTCCGTCGGGGGCAGTGAGCACGGCCACCAAGGCAGCCGAAGCCCGTCAGCAGGCTGCCGAGGGCGCGACGGAACTGGACATGGTCATCAATGTCGGCATGCTTCGCTCCGATCACAATCAGTACGTGGCAGACGATATCCGCGCGGTGGTCGATGCGGCCGGAGGATTGCCGGTCAAGGTGATCCTGGAAGCCCATTACCTTTCCGATGAGCAGATTGTCCGGGCATGTGGGATCGCCCTCCACGCTGGAGCAGCCTTCGTGAAAACGGGGACCGGCTGGGCACCGAGCGGGGCCACGCTGCACAATGTGGCGCTGATGAAATCGGCCGTAGGCGATAAGGCGCAAGTCAAGGCGGCCGGCGGAGTTCGCGACCTCGATACAGTGGTGGAGATGATCCGTCGCGGTGTCAGCCGCTTTGGGGTCGGCCTCGATTCGGGAATCAAGATCCTCCAGCAGTGCGCCGCGCTGCCCGATGGCGCTGTTGAGGTGTGAGGGGAGAGATCAATCATGCCCGATAAAATTTTGGCATGCGACCTGGGAACTGGGGGCAACAAGGCATCGCTGTACGACTCCGAGGGGCGTTGCCTAGCATCGATCTTCGCGGCCTACGAGACGGAGTATCCGCAGGCCGGCTGGCACGAGCAGCGGCCTGCCGCGTGGTGGGATTCCGTGGTGCAGAGCACGCGGCAGTTGTTGGCTGGCGGTGCGGCCGACCCGCGGAGCATCGCCTGCCTGGCAATCTCGGGGCATAGCTTGGGGTGCGTTCCGCTGGCTGCCGACGGCCGGCTGCTGCGCCAGGCGACCCCCATATGGTCCGACAAACGGCCGGTCGCGGAGGCTGCCCACTTCTTCCGCCGGATCGATGAAGCACGCTGGTATCGGCTGACGGGCAACGGCTTTCCGCCGCCACACTACACGGTCTTCAAAATCCTCTGGTATCGCGACCACGAACCGGAGATGTTTCGCGAGATCCACAAGATCCTCGGCACCAAGGACTACATCAACTACAAGCTTACCGGCCGCATGGCCACCGACTACTCCTACGCATCGGGAAGCGGCGTGTACGATCTGCTGGCCTGGGATTACTCTGACGAGCTGCTGGCTGCTGCCGAATTGCCGCGGTCCTTGCTGCCGGAGATTGTCCCCTCGCAGCAGATCCTCGGCCAACTCACGGCGGAGGCGGCTGCGGAGTTGGGTCTGCCGCGGCATGTGCAGGTGGCTTGCGGCGGCGTGGACAATTCCTGCATGGCCCTGGGCGCACGCAATGCGGCGGAAGGTCGCGTCTATGCCTCGCTCGGATCGTCGTCGTGGATTGCCGTCTCGTCCAGCCGCCCCTTGCTGGACGATGTCGCCAGACCCTACGTGTTCAGCCACGTCGTACCGGGCATGTTCACTTCAGCCGTGGCAATCTTCTCCAGCGGATCCTCGCTCAAGTGGGTCCGTGATCAACTCTGCGCCAATCTGGCCGGCGAGGCCCGGGCCGCAGGCAAAGACCCCTACGATGCAATGACCGCGCTGGCTGAGCAATCGCCCGTCGGCGCCAAGGGACTTTTGTTCAATCCCAGTCTGGCCGGCGGTTCATCGTTGGATGCCAGTCCGAATATCCGCGGGGCGTTGTTGGGCCTGGACCTGCGTCACACCCAGGCTGACGTGATCCGTGCGACCCTGGAGGGAATCGCTCTGAACCTGCGGCTGGTGCTCGACGAGTTACGGCGACTGGGGCCGGTGGGCAACGAGATGGTGGTCGTGGGCGGGGGCAGCCGCAGTAAGCTCTGGCGGCAGATTTTTGCCGACGCCTGGGAGATTGACATCCTCAAGACGAACATCGGCCAGGAAGCGGGATCCCTAGGCGCGGCGGCCGTGGCCGCGGTTGCGGCGGGACTCTGGGACAATTTCAGCCGCATCGACGCCGTTCACGAGATGCAGGAGCGTGCCACGCCTTGTCCGCAGCATGTCCCGATCTACCGTCAGCTCTTGCCCGTCTTCCGTCAAGCCGCCCTGGATCAATCGCGGCTCGCGGAGATGCGAAAGTAGCTACTATTCCAACAAGGCCCGCGGCATGTGCCGCAAGGCTGCGGCCATTCTCCCCTCGCCCGTACTTGGGAGAAGGGCAGGGGATGAGGGCGTTAACGATCACTCCCCAGCCCCCCGCCCCGCGAGCCAGACCTGGGCCATGCTCATCAAGCGGTTTTATGAGATGACCCGCTGGAATGTCCTCGGTGTCACGGCCAGACAAAAGTGATTGCCTTCATTGAACCGCGGGCACCAGAGCGGAGCGATGGTCGAGGTGCGGTGATCGAGAAGATTCTTCGCCACTGCGGCCTGTGGCAACCCTCGCGGGCACCCTTGTCTCACCAACATGCACTGGCTAGACTCAGGGCTTCAGAAAATCAATTTTTCTATCCTTTATCCTTTCCTATCCTTCATGTGCAGGCGAGACGCCCCCACCACAAGTTGTTTTTGGACGGCAACTAAGTTTCCGTGAACGGAATGGAAGCAGGTTATGCGTGGGTTCCAACCAACCAAGGGAGAGAGCGATGAGTGCAAGACTAGTGTTTGTCATGAATTTCGCATTTGCTTTCGGGGCTTTGTCCACCGCGGTCTTGTCAGCCGAGACCCAGGGGACGAGCCCCTTGGCCATGACGCCGGCCAAACTCGACCAGCCCCAGGTCGTCTGCAAGTTGCCGGCGGTCTTCGACGACGTCTGCGTGGGAGGCAGCGGACGCTTCCTGATCTTCTCGTTGAAATCGCTCTCCAAGCTGGCGGTCTTCGACCTCTGCGAGGCCAAGGTGGTCGGCTATGTCCCTACCGGAGACAGCGAGATCCTGTTTGCAGCCGGGGCCGACAGGCTGCTGGTTGTTTATCCGGACAAGATGATCGTCCGGCGATACCGTCTCGACACGCTCAAGCTGGAGACCACGCAGCAACTCGCGGTGGACGGCCGCATCGCGCTGATCGCCATGGGCGCGGCTTCCCAGGGACCGCTCTTGATCGGTACGGGCGAGAGCTTCCACACCTCCAAATTGTGTTTATTGGACATCAAGACCCTCAAGCCGCTCGATTGGAAAATGCCTCCCCAGCTCCGCGTCGAGATGGGGCCGAAAACACGAGTCCGCGCCTCGGCCAACGGACGCGTTTTTGGCTTTTGGCGGATCGATGTTTCGCCCAGCGGGGTGCAGACCTTGGTCCTCGGCGGTAAGCAGGTGGAGTGCTTCTACGAGCACGCCAGCGCGGGCTACGTCTTTCCCGACCAGAACGGCGAGCGCGTCTACACCACCAGCGGCGTTTTCACCAACCATGCACAACGCCGGGATGCAAGTGAGGCGAACCAACGCGAGACCGGCTTTCCCATCCCGGCGGTCCACGGGCCGTTCTACGTCCGCATTGCCGCCACGGACTCCTCCCGAGCAAACCCCAGGAGGAACCGGAAAGAGGAGGGCCAGTCCGCTGCAACCCCGTCCGGCGCAACGGTCTCCGTGTACCTTGCCGGAGAAACAAAGCCGCTGGCCACCCTCGAAGGCGTCGCGATTCAGGCGGACAACTTCCGCGACCGGTTCGCCAAGGAGACGATCAGCATCGACAAGCGGATATATTTGGTACCCGGCGCGCAGGTTCTGGCTACGCTGCCCGAGGGACAAGACTCGGTCGTCCTTCGCCGATTCGACCTGGAGGAGGAGTTAAAGAAGTCGGGCACGGACTACCTGGTGGTCCTCTCGCAACCGCCGACCTCGGTCTCCGTCGGCGAGACCTTCCAGTACCAGCTTGATGTGAAAACCAGGGGCGGCAAGTTGACCTATAGCTTGGACTCGGGTCCTGAGGGGATGGCGATCTCCAAGAGTGGCCTGGTACGGTGGCAAGTCAAGCAGCGCCCCGAGGATGAATCCAACAGCGTGATCATCACCGTCACCAGCGAGTCCGGTCAGACCTCGCTGCATTCGTTCAACCTGGCCGTCGAGGGGCCGGCGGGCCGCCCGCTCGCAACAGGGCCAACCGTCGCCGACGAAACAAAACGCCAACCGGCCGAATCGGACGAGCCTGCCACCACGCCACCGTCGATCGCGCGAGCATACGCGCTCGCGCCCGCCAAGCTCAACGAGAAACAGGTCACGCGCAAGCTGCCCGCGAACTTTGACGACGTGTGCGCGGCTGGCGGCGGCCGGTATCTGGTGCTTTCCCTGAAGTCACTCTCCAAATTGGCAGTGTTCGACCTCTGTGAGGCCAAGGTCGCGGGCTACGTGCCCACCGGCGGAGGCGACGTGCTCTTCGCCGCCGGCAAGGAGCACCTCGTGATCATCCATCCCGACAAGCGGGTCATTCAGCGTTACCGCCTCGATACGCTGGCCTCCGAGGTCGCACGCCCGCTCAACGTGCAAGGCAACGTCCAGAGCATGGCGATGGGCGCGGCATCAACGGGCCCTCTCCTCTTGATGACTGCCGCCGAACCCTTCGCCAAACCCGTCTTCCTCGATGTCAAGACACTCAAGCCCCTGCCGTACCGGATTCCTGACCAGTTGCTGATGACCATGCATGGGCGGGCCGAGCCTCGCGCATCGGCCGACGGCCGCGTGTTCGTCGTTCGGCACGGGACGGGCATGACCGTGCTGCGGATTCTCGGCGACCAATTGGACGGGACTTGGGGGCACGAGTCGCCGATCTACGCCTGCCCCGACGAGTCGGGCGAGCGGATCTACGGCGGTGGGGTAGTCTATGACCATCAGGCAAAGCCTCTTGGGACGAGGGACGAGATGCGTTCTGCCAACATGCTGCTCCCCGCGGTTCAAGGCGCATTCTACCTCCGCATTCCGCAGGGCAACCCGGGAAACAGCCGCGACAAGCCGGGGCCCGTGACCGTCCACCTCGCGGGCGCGACGCAGCCGTTGGTGGTTCTGCCGGACCTCGCGCCCCAATGTGTCTGGCCCCGCAACGTCGGTAATCGGATGGAGATCGGCGTCGACAAGTGCGTGTATCTGGTTCCCGCTGCGGAAGTCATCGCCGTGCTGCCATCCACGCGCGATGCCGTCATCCTGAACCGCTTCAACATCGAGGAGGAGTTGAAGGCTTCCGGCGTCGATTACCTGGTCGTGGTCTCGCAGCCGCCGCGGGCCGCGCACGTGGGCGAGAGCTTTGAGTACCAACTCGACATCCGCTCGAAGGCCGGCGGGGTCGCCTGTACGCTGGACAGCGGTCCGCAAGGCATGACGCTTTCCAAGGCCGGAAAGGTCCGCTGGTCGATAAAGTCGCGACCGGTGGGCGGCGCGGCCAAGGTAGTCATCTCCCTGAACGACTCTTCGGGGCAGACCGCTTTGCACGCCTTCGATTTGGCGGTCGAGCGGGGGGATGCGGTGGCAAGTGAACCGTCGACCGGATCGGGCCGGCGCCCTGGTGGATCGGGTTCCGCAGCCGGCGACGGAGGATACGTGAAGATCGATGCGCACCGACTCGAGCTGCCGCACGGAGACTTTGTCGTAGGCCCCGGCCGGCGGGGGCAGTCGATGTTGCTCTTGCAAGGGAACCGCGTCGTTCGCCTCGCGCCCGACGGCATTACGCCGCAGAAGCAGGTCAAGCTGGAAACACCCTATGTCCGCATCGCTGAACGTGCGGACTATTTCGTGGCCCTCGCCGCCCAGCCCGCTGTGGTCGATCTCATCGACAAGAAAACCTTGACCGTCAAGCGCCACGTCGCGATTGGCAAAGGGAAAGCCATCGACATGGCCGTCCATCCCGCTAAACCGCTTTGCTACGTTTCCTTTTCGCACTCGTTTGACATCCCGAGCTGCGCCTTCGTGGTTGTTGACGAGCAAACGGGCAAAATCCGCGAGTCGGAAGAATACGTCGGCGCCTGGTTGCAGGTCGATCCGAGCGGCCGCTGCCTGGTAACCGGATACCATGACATCTACCGCTCCGGCTCGCGGTTGCTGGTCAACCCCGGCCGGGTCCATGTCCTACCCGAGTATGGCGATCTCAATTGGATGATCTATTACAGTCTGAGCCGCGACGGGACTCCGAGTTTCAAGGCCCTCAACCGCAAGCCGGGCAGCGGCGCCGGCGGGCTGCGGATGTCGTCCGACGGCCGGCGGGTGAATTATCTTTCCGGCGGCAACATGACCGCTTGGAACCCGGCGAAATTGGACGAGGCCCCCGTCACCTACACGATTGAAGGCCCGCGCCAGGCGTCCGACCTTGCCTTCCATCCCGTCCTGCCTCTGGTGGCCTGCATCGGGCCGAGTCTGCCGTTGCTCTTCGATCGCGAGACTGGTGAACCCGCATCCGGCTGCCTCGATCTCGCTGCGGACGACCTCGGTGGATCGAAGATCCACCGTCTTTGGTTCTCGG
>Ga0118677_10001558_pt1 | contig 48290 bp, 47 predicted proteins | sample AliMusrvi5mmetaG_FD_86154 | JGI IMG/M metagenome (GOLD analysis project Ga0118677, IMG submission 86154) | reverse complement strand
GCCTTACGGTTGATGAAGTATGTCGGTCTCCAAACCGGTGAAAATGAACTCGCCAAGAATCTCCCTTATGGAGCGCAGCGGCGACGACCTGACGACCTCCGTTCCCGTTCAACTCACTACCGCCATGCTGGGGGGAAACGTCGAGGTGCCCACGCTCAAGGGGAAACTAGAACTCAAGGTCCCCCCCGAAACCCAGAACGGCCGCATCTTCAGATTGTCCGGCCAGGGCATGCCGCACCTCGGGAAAACAGGGCGCGGAGACCTGCTCGTAAAAATAAGCGTCGTCCTCCCGCTCAAACTCAGCGATGAAGAGAAAAACATCTTTACCAGGCTGAAGTCTTTACGCGAAGCCTAAGGCGTTTTTGAGGTATAACTTATGAAAAACAGAGAGGACAACGCCAGCCAGCCCAGGTACGTTATCAGCGTGGCCGCCGAGATGCTGGGAACGCAGGCTTACACGCTGCGCTACTACGAAAGAGTAGGCATAATCAAACCCGCCAGGACGCACGGCAACCTCCGCATGTATTCCGAAGCCGACCTGGCCATGCTCCGCAGGGTCATGACGCTCATGTACGAACTGGGCGTGAATCTGGCCGGGGTAGAAGTCATCCTGAGGATGAGCCAGCAGATAATCGAACTCCAGAACGCAGCCGAGGCCCTGCAAAACGAACTGAATACATACAAACAGGAAGAGATATGAGACAGGAAAAATACACAGAGCAGGCACAGGAAGCTTTAAGTTTATCCCAGCAGCTGGTGCTGCAATACCATCACAGCCAGCTCGACGTCGAGCACTTGCTTATGGCCCTTCTCACCCAGGAGAAGGGCCTCGTCCGGGACCTGGTAAAGGAACTCGGAGCCGACGCCGACAAGATACGCTCAGAGGTAGACGCGGCCCTCAACCGCTCTCCCAAGCTGGGATACCAGACACAGCAGATCTTCGCGACTCCCCGCATCAACCAGGTGCTGATGGCGGCTGCGCAGGAAGCCTCGCGGCTCAAAGATGAATTCGTGGGGACCGAACACCTATTTATAGCCATCGCAACCGAACCCCACGGGCAAAGCGCGGAGATACTCAAGAACGTCGGGATCGATCAGGAAAAGATTTACGCCGCACTCCAGAAGATCCGCGGCAGCCACAGGGTTAACGACGCCGGGGCGGAAAGCCGCTACCGATCGCTGGCAAAATACAGCCGCGATTTGACTGAACTTGCCAAAAACGGCAAGCTCGACCCCGTCATCGGGCGCGACGAGGAAATCATGCGCGTCATGCAGATACTATCGCGGCGCACCAAAAACAACCCGATAATCGTGGGGGAGGCCGGGGTGGGCAAAACGGCCATCGCAGAAGGGGTGGCGCAGCGCATCTCCGACGGCAACGTGCCCGAATCCCTGCTCGGGAAAAAAGTGCTGGCGCTCGACATGGGCTCGCTGGTTGCGGGCAGCAAGTTCCGCGGCGAATTCGAAGAACGCCTCAAAGCCGTGATGGACGAGGTCCGGCAGGCCGAGGGCGAGGTTATACTGTTCATAGACGAGATACACACAGTCGTGGGCGCCGGCGCCGCCGAGGGATCGGTGGACGCCAGCAATATGATGAAGCCCGCCCTGGCCCGCGGAGAACTGCGAGCCATCGGCGCCACGACCCTCGACGAATACCGTAAATTCATCGAAAAAGACAAGGCGCTGGAACGGCGCCTCCAGCCTATCTTCGTGGCGGAGCCGTCCATCGAATCCAGCCTGGAAATCCTGCGCGGCCTGCGGCCGCGTTATGAAGCGCACCACAAGATAAAAATCACGGACGAGGCCCTCGAAGCCGCGGTAAGGCTGAGCCAGCGTTATATAGCAGACCGGCACCTGCCGGACAAGGCCATCGACCTTATAGACGAAGCGGCCAGCAAGATACGGCTGGAAACCGAAAGCGCGCCGCCCGAGGTAAAAACACTTTCCGACAGGGCCAAGGCCCTCGCGGCCGAAGAAGAAACAGCCGCACAGAAACAGGAATACGACCGCGCCGCGGAACTGAAAGCGGAACGGCTGAAGCTGGAAGAGGAGCATGCGGAAAAACGCACCGCCTGGCTCGAAAAAGAGAAAATCAAACCTGAAGTCACCGAACGCGACATCGCCCAACTGGTCGCCAAATGGACCGGCATTCCCGTCACGCACATGCTCGAAGGCGAATCGCAGAAACTCCTGCATATGGAAGAAAGCATCCACGAGCGCATCATAGACCAGGAAGAAGCCGTTAAATCCGTATCCGAAGCTATCAGGCGCGGGCGTGCGGGACTGAAAGACCCCAAGCGCCCGATAGGGAGTTTTATGTTCCTGGGCCCGACAGGCGTAGGTAAAACCGAACTGGCGCGCTCCCTGGCATGGTTCCTCTTCGGTGACGAAACCGCCATGATCCGGCTGGACATGTCCGAATACCAGGAAAAACATACCGTCTCAAGGCTGATAGGGTCGCCACCCGGGTACGTCGGTTTCGACGAGGGAGGGCAACTCACGGAAGCCGTCAGGCGGCGCCCATACAGCGTTATCCTGCTGGACGAGATAGAAAAAGCCCACCCGGAGGTTTTCAACAGCCTCCTGCAGGTGCTCGACGACGGGCGCATGACCGACGGGCACGGGCACACCGTCGACTTCAAGAACACCATCATCATAATGACATCCAACGCCGGGGTCGATCTTATCCGCCGTGAATCCGCGCTGGGCTTCGCCACACAGAAAGACGCAACCCCCGGCATACGGAGCGGCTACGAGCGCATGAAAGAAAAAGTGATGGCCGAGGTGCGCAAGACTTTCCGCCCCGAATTCATCAACCGCATCGACGACATCATCGTCTTTCATGAGCTTAACGAGGAGCAATTGGCACAGGTCGTCGACCTGCTGATAAAAGACTTGCAAAAGAGGCTGGAGGACCGTAAGCTTACGTTCAAAATCAGCGACGCCGCCAGGTCATGGCTAGTCAAGGTCGGGTACGACCCGGCTTTCGGGGCGCGCCCCATGCGCAGGGCCATCGAGCAGTACGTGGAAAGCCCCCTGGCCAACCTCCTGCTGAAGGGAGAGTTCAATGAAGGGGACACCGTCCTGGCAGATTCTGGGCCTGAAGGCCTGATATTCAGCACACCAGAACGCATCGCAGTTAAAAAGCCGCGGCGCGCAGCCGCGGCCAAAGCCTCAGGGACCCAGGAGTAAAATATCACGGCTTCTCAAGCGGGCAATCCGACAGCAATAACGGGCAAGCTCCGGAAGTGGGAATACTGGGTGGGGATACTCACCGTGGCAATCACTTTCGGGCTTGCCCTGCTGGTCGTCCTTAACTGGCATTCCGTCAAGCAGATAACGGGGTACGGCTATCTCGGCGGTTTCGTGGTGAGCGCCCTCGGAGGAGGAACGGTCCTGATACCCATCCCGATGGCCGCCGTGCAGTTCGCCCTCGGCGGTATCCTGGCCCCATGGTTCGGTCCAGCCTTTCTCGGCCCGCTTTGCGTGGGGCTGTTGTGTTCTTTCGGGGAAACACTGGGGGCGCTGACCATCTACGCCGCGGGGTTCAGCGGAGCCACTCCACTGGCAAACTCCGTGCCCGTCGGGAAGACAGGATGGGCCCGGAAACTCTACGCGAAGCTGACCAGCCTCATGGAACGCCGGGGGGCCCTGGTGTTGTTCGTGCTGTCGGCCGTTATGAACCCCTTGTTTTTCCCGACGGCACTCGCCTGCGGCGCCGTGCGCATGGGCGCGAAGAAATATTTCGTAATCGTGTTTTCGGGTAAATTCATCAAATGCAGCGCCATCGCCTATGCCGGTTATTTCGGGTTGAAAGCCATCTTCTCCGCGCTGGGGGTCCAGGTCTGAACGGCCTGCAGCTTTGCCATGAAACGGTCTTTCAGTTATAATAGATTATAACCCATAGTCTTTCACAAGAGGGTGTTGATTTGCACGAAGCTTGCGGCATTTTCGGTATTTACGCCCCCGATGAAGACACGGCCCGGCTTACTTTTTTTGCACTATTCGCCCTGCAGCACCGCGGGCAGGAGAGCGCAGGCATAGCGACATCAGACGGCAAACGTATCCAGGTGTTTGCCCGCATGGGCCTTGTTTCACAGGTATTCGACGAAGAATCGCTGACCTCGCTGACGGGCCACATCGCCATCGGTCACAACCGTTATTCCACCACGGGCTCCAGCCGTATATGCAACGCACAGCCGCTGGTTGTGGGCAGCGGCGACAACACCTTAGCCATAGCCCATAACGGAAACATCACGAACGCCGAACCGCTGTTCAAAGAACTGACCGAAAAAGGCTACTCTTTCAATACGACCACCGATTCGGAAGCCATAGCCAACCTGCTGCTGGCGTCAACCGAAAGGGAATGGCCCGCCAAGATCAGGCAGACCATGCACCGGCTCCAGGGGGCTTATTCCCTGGCCATCATGACCAAAACCACCCTGTACGGCGTGCGCGACCCGCTGGGAGTGCGCCCGTTATGCCTCGGCCAACTGGGCAACGGCAGCTGGGTAGTGGCATCGGAAAGCTGCGCACTCGACCACATCGGCGCCACTTTTGTCAGGCAAGTCGAGGCCGGAGAGATTGTTGCTATCGACGAACACGGGCTTACCAGCTACAAGGAAGAATCCGAAAAGCTCGCGATGTGCGTCTTCGAATATATCTATTTCGCCCGCCCCGACAGCGTCATCGACGACCGCCTGCTGTATGATGCCCGCAGGGACATGGGGGCCGGCCTCGCCGAGGAATACCCCGTGGACGCAGACATAGTCGTGGGCGTGCCTGATTCCGCCACCCCGGCGGCCGTAGGATACTCCGCCAAATCAGGCATACCGCTCGCCATGGGGCTGGTGAAGAACCGCTACATGGGACGCACCTTCATCGAGCCCGACCAGCGTATCCGGGACCTGGGGGTCAAGCTCAAATTTAACCCGATGCGCCCGCTGCTGGAAGGCAAGAGGGTCGTGCTGGTGGACGACAGCATAGTGCGCGGCACCACCACCCCCCAGGTTATCCGCCTGCTGCGTAAAGCGGGGGCGAAGGAAGTCCACATGCGCGTGTGCGCCCCGCCCATACGTTTCCCGTGTTTCATGGGAGTGGACATGGCCACCCAGCACGAACTGATTGCGGCGCGCAAGTCTATCCCCGCCATCTGTGAATATATCGGCGCCGATTCTCTGGGCTACCTGAGCCTCGACGGGCTTATCAAGGCCGCAGGCCGCCCCAAGGACAGTTTCTGCGTGGCGTGTTTCACAGGCGACTACCCAATGCCAGTACAGCTCGAGATGGACAAACTGGCCCTGGAAAACCTGCAAACCAGGCCGGTCGAGCCCACATATTGCCAGGCAGGGGTCCTACCGCCGGAATAAGGGCGGCGGGCAGCAACCAGCTTTCAGCGGTCAGCTATCAGCAACGAGGCCCCAGAACGCCAAACAAACCAACCGGACGTCACTTATGTCCGTTTGTACTCCCGCAGCCTCTACCAGCCTAAAATGAAACCATGGCGCCCCATACATATGCCGTATCTGCTTGCCGGGGACAGCGATTTGATCCATCACATTCATTGAAACCAGTCTCCGCGAGTGTTATCATTCATCTTATTCTTTTGAAGGAGGCCTTGATCATGGGTGGATATTTCCGCATCCTCGCCGCTATCCCCGGGTTCTTCCTCAGCTCCTGGTTTTTGATGCTCCTCTGGGGCGTCATCGCCAACAGGCTCGGGCTTTCGATTACCTTGAGTTATGTCAACTCTATGCTGGTCACCATCACCCTCTGGCTGGCAGTGGCACCCCTGGCCGCCGCCGGGCGCAAGAATTAACACAAATCGATCCGAACGACATTTACACATGGAGGGAACCTGACAAACGACAAGTACGCCGCGGCAGGCGTTAATATCAATGCCGCAGATTCGGTCAAAAAAGAGATCGGCAAACTGGCCCAGGCGAGTTTCACTCCCGGCGTCCTAGCCGGGCCCGGGCTGTTCGGCGGACTTTTCGAACTGAAGGGCTTCAAGGACCCCATCCTGGTTTCCAGCATGGACGGGGTCGGCACCAAACTGAAACTTGCCGTCGCCCTTGACAGTTATGACACGGTGGGAATGGACATTGTCAACCACTCTGTCAATGATATCCTTACATGCGGGGCCGAGCCTCTTTTCTTCCTGGATTACATCGCCATGGGCTGCCTGGCGCCGGAAAAGGTCAAGGCGGTTGTCAAGGGACTGTCAACAGCCTGTCAAGCGGTTGGCTGCGCACTCATAGGAGGCGAAACGGCAGAAATGCCCGGCCTTTACCTGGGCGACGACTTCGACCTGGTCGGTACCATCGTGGGCGCGGTAGAAAAAAACCGCATAGTCAACGGGCAGGACATCGTCCCGGGAGATATCATCCTGGGGCTGGATTCCAGCGGCCTCCATACCAACGGGTATTCCCTGGCACGGCGCGTCATGGGGGAAAGCAAAGAAACGCTGCAGACCTTTTACCCCGAACTCGGGAAGACACTGGGGGAAGCGCTGCTCGAACCGCACCGCTGCTATTTTAAAGAGATACAACCCCTGCTGCCGCTTATCAAAGGGCTGGCGCACATCACGGGCGGGGGGTTCCCCGGCAACGTGCCGCGCATCATGCCGCAGGGACTGACCGCCCGTTTCGATACGGGGGCATGGACCGTGCCGCCGATATTTAAACTGATACAACTCAAGGGCGGTATCTCGCGGGACGAGATGTACCACGTTTTCAACATGGGCATAGGGATGGTCATCATCGCTTCGCCTGAAAAAGCTAAAATCATCAGCGAACAATTGCCGGAATCGAAACCGATAGGCAGAATCACCAGCCTGGAAGGGGCTTCCAGGGTCATCCTCGATTAAAGATTGTAAAGGAGAACGATAGACATGCGTGCCATCATCAGCGTTTCCGACAAAACGGGGGTCACCGATTTCGCCAGGGGCCTGGCGGCAATTGGATTTGAACTTTTCAGCACCGGCGGGACCAAGAAATCCCTGGCCGAAGCGGGGGTCCCCATCCACGGGGTTTCGGACATCACCGGTTTCCCCGAGATCCTGGACGGGCGTGTCAAGACCCTGCACCCCATGATTCACGGGGGGCTGCTGGCGCGGCGCGACCTGAAATCACACATGGACGAGCTTGCCAAAAACAAGATCACACCCATCGACCTGGTGGCAGTCAACCTCTATCCATTTGTCCAGACCGTGTCAAAGGGCGGCGTGGCACTCCAGGAGGCGCTGGAAAATATCGACATAGGCGGGCCGACCATGATCCGGGCATCGGCGAAGAATTTCCCGTCCGTCATCATCGTCGTCGACCCGGCGGACTATGAGATGGTCTTGTCCAAGCTCAAGTCAGGGGGCCTGGACATGGACGAGCGAAAACGGCTGGCACAGAAAGCCTTCCAGCACGTCGCTATATACGACACAGCCATCTCCCAGTACCTGAGACAGGACATGCCCGGTTTCCCGGAAGAAATGACCATCGCGCTTAAAAAGCGCTACGACCTGCGGTACGGCGAGAACCCGCACCAGAAGGGCGCTTTTTATTCCGAGCAAAACGTAGTCAAACAGGACACCGGCATCACGTGGGCCAAACAGCTAGGGGGCAAGGAGCTTTCATTCAACAACATCCTGGACGCCGAGGCTGCATGGTGGGCCGCTTCCGATTTCCCCGACCCCACCGTCGCCATCGTCAAACACACCAACACCTGCGGACTCGCCAGCCACCCCGACCTCGACGAAGCCTACCGCCGCGCCTTCAGCGGCGACCCTGTCTCGGCCTACGGCGGCATAGTGGCCTGCAACCGGACCATAAACCTCAAGATGGCAATGGAGATGAAACCTACCTTTTACGAGATAGCCATAGCACCAGGTTTCGACGATGACGCCCTTGAGGAACTTAAAAAGAAAAAGAACATGCGCATCATGCTGGTAGAAAAAGACCCAGCCCTGAAAACACGGGACTACACGGATTTCCGCAGGGTGCGGGGCGGCATGCTGGTCCAGGACTCCGACACCATCAGCGACGACAGCCTGAAGCTGTCCGTGGTGACCAAACGCCCGCCCACCCCGGAAGAGATGGAAGACCTTAAGTTCGCATGGCGGGCTGTCAAGCACATCAAGAGCAACGCCATCGTGATGACCAAGGACAAGACACTCCTGGGCATGGGCGCCGGGCAGCCCAACCGCGTAACAAGCGTTTTCCTTGCCAAGTCCAAGGCCGGAGAAAATGCCTACGGCAGCGTCATGGCCTCCGACGCCATGTTCCCTTTCTCCGACAGCGTGGAACAAGCGGCTGAAGCAGGCGTTACCGCTATCATCCAGCCGGGCGGTTCCATCCGGGATGAAGACTCCATCAAGGCCGCGGACGAACACGGCATCGCAATGGTATTCACAGGCATAAGGCACTTCCTGCACTAAACCAATAAACCCTGTTGGATTGAAAGTCCCCCTCAGGCTATAATGAGGGGGACTTTTTTATCGTGAATACTGACGCATCCGGATTGAGCGGCCTGGACAAGAGGATAGACAAATTGTCCTCTGCCGACCGGGCTTTGTTCAAACGCCTTTATGCCCTGCGCATCCGTACCGGGAAGTTGATAATCCCGGAGCACCTGGGCCCGTGGGTGGAGCGACAGTTCGGTTCTATCGAAGCAGTTTCCAACCAACAGGTGGTCCAGGTGGCAAACCTGGTTACCGGAGAAGAGACGGTCTTCAACAGCGTCAGGTCCATGAAGCCCAGCGACACCCGCGAAAATTCTCCGGTAAGCCCGGACAGGATTGACATGGGTATGGACACCTTTGCCAACCCGCTGACGAACACGACCGAAGACACCTTCGGCCGAATCGAAGGGCGATACTGCATCACGGCGAGCAACATCGCAAAATGCGACGAGCTGCACGGACTGGTTATCTTTAACAACTCCCACCCGCTGAAATGGGGACAGGACGAAGTCGCCGATTATATCGACATCGCCTGGAAATGGGCACTGAAAGCCCATTCCGTTCATCCCCTGAACAAGTACTTCTTCTTCTGCTGGAACTGCCTCTGGCGTTCCGGGGCTTCTATCAACCATGGACACGCGCAGATGACACTGAGCCGCGGCAGGGCTTTTGGGCGCATCGAAACTCTGCGGCGCTCGGCGCTGTCATACCGCCAAAAATACGGTACCAATTATTTCGACGACCTTTACCGGATTCACAACTCTCTCGGCCTGGCATTCGAACGGAACGGCATACGCCTCATGGCAAGCCTCACCCCCGTGAAAAGCCGGGAAGTCATGATGCTGGCCGAAAGCCCGGACACGAATTTCAAAAAGAGCGTTTTCGACGTCCTTTCGGTTTACCGCGACCAAATGGGGGTCACGTCTTTCAACTTTGCCTTTGCCACCCCACCCCTGGACAGGACAAGGGAAACATGGCAAGGCTTTCCGCTTGCAGCCTGGCTGGTGGACCGCGGAAGCCTGCACTACCGTTCATCAGATATAGGTTCGATGGAGTTGTTCGCCGCCAACACGGTTGCCGTCGACCCTTTCAAGCTGGCCGCCGTTCTGAAAGAAAACCTGGATGGAGAACCAAAGAATGCCTGATATCGTACTTGTAGTCGACATGCTGCGGGGTTTCGCTGAAAAAGGCCACCCGCTTTACTGCGGGGAGACCGCACGAGAGATAATCCCGAATATCGAAAAACTTATCGAACGCGAGATCAAAAAGGGGTCAACCATTATTTTCATAGCCGACTCGCACGCGCCGGACGACCCCGAGTTCAAGATATTCGGTCCGCATTGCATAGAGGGAACCGCCGAGTCGGAGATCATCCCGGAACTTAAAAAATTCCATGGGAAAATGATCGCCAAAAAGCGTTACAGCGCGTTTCACGGGACACGCCTTGCGGAAGAGCTCGAAAGGCTGGACCCAGGTAAGATAATAGTCTGCGGGGTATGCACGGACATCTGTGTCATGCACACGGTTGCGGATGCCAGGAACCGTGACTTACCGGTTGAAGTTCCCGAGGATTGCGTCGCATCCTTTGACCCCGACGCCCATAAATGGGCGCTGGCCCATATGGAAAAAGTACTCGGAGCGAAGATTACCCGGAGGAGAGGAACCGATGACACAATTTGAACCGTCCAAAGAGGTGCTGAGCGGCGAGACCGCCGACATATATTTCCAGCGGACCATCGACATCCTCTTAAAGGAAAACCTGAACCCCCAGGCGGTGATGGAGGTTTTCCCCTGCCGTGACGGAATCCTTTGCGGAATAGAGGAAGTCAAAGCCCTGTTGAAAAAAGTCCTTCCGGTAAGCGAGAGCGGCATCTGGGCGCTGGAAGAAGGTTCTACGATGCACCGCAAAGAGGTGATCCTGCGGATCCAGGCCCCTTACCAGAGTTACGGTTTGTATGAAACCGCCATCTGCGGGATGCTGTCGCAGGCAAGCGGGTGGGCCACGGCTGCCAGGGAATGCGTCGAGGCCGCGGGAGGGATACCGGTTGTCAGTTTCGGGGCACGGCATGTCCACCCGTCCGTGGCAGGAGTCATGGACTATTCTTCTGTCATAGGGGGGTGTCAAGGGTGTTCCACGGTCATCGGGGCAAAACTGTCGGGAGTCAGCGCCTCGGGCACCATGCCCCATGCCTTTATCCTCGTGACCGGTGACACGGTACAGGCAAGCCTGGCCTTTGACAAACACATGCCTGCCGGGGTTTCCCGGATCGTTCTTGTCGATACCTTCAAGGACGAAGTTGAAGAAAGCCTCAGGGTCGCCAGGGCGCTCGGTAAAAAACTCGCCGCGGTGAGATTGGACACCCCGCGTGAAAGAGGCGGCGTCACCCCTGACCTCGTGAAAGAATTGCGGGCCAAACTCGACATCGAGGGTTTCAATTATGTCGGCATCTTTGTCAGCGGCGGTTTCGACGTCGCCAAGATACGCCTTTTTGTCGAACAGAAAGTCCCGGTCAGCGGGTTCGGCATCGGCAGTTATATCACGTCCGCGCCGCCAATAGATTTTACGGCGGACCTCCATGAAGTCGGCGGGAAACCGATCGCAAAAAGAGGGCGCTTGCCCGGCGTAACCCCCAACCTGCGCCTTAACCGCATAATGTAGGGCATGACAACAATTGTCATTTGCTGCGGGAACGCTATACAATAAAGCCCAGATAGAATTTAAGGGGTTATCAATGCAGGAAAAAAGTTTCCACGATGTTGTAAATGACTACCGCCGCCGCGAGCTTGAATCCAAGGGGAGTTTCAAACACGGTCACTGGGAAAAATGTTCGATGTGCGGAGGAACCATGTCCATACCCTGTGACAACTGCAAGGAGACCGGCCAGATGCCCGGCCAGCCCAGGAGGGTCAATTCGTCCAGTCCCCTGTGGGGCAACACCGAGACCTGCCCTGTTTGCAGGGGAAAGCGGAGTTTGAAATGCCGCAACCCGCAATGCCACAGCGGTTCTGTGTGGGTGGCAGAATAGTCCAATCCCTGTCCAGCCGTGTCAAAGGCCGGTGCTTTTAGCCCCGGCCTTTTTATTTCAAGGTAGCGTAGGGCTGATATGAAATTGTTATTATGAGTTAAACAGCCGGCGGACCAACATACGCCGAGGTCTTTCCATGGTGCCGGCATGACTTCAAATCCGCTGACCTTACGCTATATGTTCGCCACCGGACCGACAACCGTAATATTTTGCGAGGCCAGGAATCTTAACAGGGCCGCCTTTTTCAAAGGCATTTAAAACGGTCTGTAAAAATCCGCCTGCCACCCGGTGGATGTCAAAGGGTGACAGGCTTGAAAGAAATCCTGAGGATCCTTTTGGATTTCGGTTTAACTTTAAACCGTTCATCCAGCCTGAAACCTACCAGCCAAACTATGCCGGAAGAAGACACCACAAGGGGGATGTTGCGCCGAAGGTCCCGGGGTATCCTGGCCGCAATCATAAATTCTCCGAGCTTCTTTTCAGAGTCCATCCCGAGGGGTTGGAAACGGTCGCCGTTTTTCCAGGCCCGGACACTCAGAAGTTGCGAGGCTGAACCAGTATCCACGTGGGCAGTCAAAGGGTTGTCATCGGTGTCCATGGCTTTAACAACCTTCGTTTCCACTTTCCATCCCGGGATGTCCGTCGTACCGGGAATATTTAAAATGTACTCGCCGGACAGGCGGGGGCGGGGGTTGTCCAGATCCTCTGCCCGCCCGAGCAAATAACCGTCATAGCCCGTGACAAATACCAGCCCGCGCGGCAAGTCGATCCTGCGCCCCGCCGGCTTATCCAGAAGTTCCAGCATGTCCTCGATATGGACTGATTCGATATCTTTCAAAGCGCCTGGAAGTTGCTCGAGGCAGGCCCGAAGGAGATGCCTTTTAAGGGCCGGATGAAGACCGGCCAGGCCGGCCCTGTCCAGGGTCATCACGCCGTCTTTTCCCGTCACGATATTATCCCATATGTCACCCAATCGGCAGTCCATGAAATCTAGCTCGGCGCCGGCGCTTGATGACATCCTGAGGAGGGCTTCCGAGATATTCGGATTGTACTCTGCCAGCATCGGCAAGAGTTGCAAACGGATCCTGTTGCGGAGCGGAGACAGCTCCAGGTTGGAAGAATCCGTCCTTGGTTGCAGTGCGAAATGCCGGCAATAGCCAACCGTCTGTTTCCGCGTTATGTCAATCATTGGCCGGACTATTGTCAGGTCGCCACCGTCGATTTCCCGGGTTGTCAAAGGCCTCAGCCCCACAAGTCCCCTTGTGCCGCTGCCTCGTATCAAATGAAGTAAAATAGTCTCGACGTTGTCATCCCGCGTGTGGCCGGTAACAATATACCCCGCTCCGGCCGACCGGCAGACTTCTGAAAGAAACGAATAGCGGACCTCGCGCGCCGCTTCCTCCAGGGTCATGCCGGAGGACGCCCGGTAAGCCTTGACATCGGCGTGTCCAATGGTGACCGGGATGTGCAGTTTCTCGGAAAGGCCCGCCACATATTCGGCATCGTCAAACGATTCTTTGCCCCGCAACCCATGGTCCAGGTGCCCGATGTGGAGGGCCAGCCCCAGTTCATCCGCAAGGCCCGAAAGCACATGCAGGAGGCAAACAGAATCAGGGCCGCCTGAAACCGCAACCACGAGTTTCGAACCGCCCAGCTGATTCCGATGTAAAAACCGGGAGACTGACAGACGCAAATCCTGTGACATACAGCCTTATTATAGCAGGGATAATACGGCCGCTCCCCGGCCGCTGTTGTGGTTCAACCATCTTTGTCATGTAAAAAATGGACCTAGGAGTATATGCGGCTCCAGGGTCGAAACCCGGGGCGCGCATACTTTGTGTGCCGTATGGAAAGCAAAAGCCGTTCAGGGGGGCCGGAAAACGAACTAAGGGGCAGGGAACACCGTTAGGGATATATCAGGCGGATACCTCAACAGCATTGACCGCCGGACGTTTACCCTGCTAAGAGGGTGAGCTTCGTCCGGTTGATGGACAGGGGGATGTCAAGGCCAAGCGCTTTAACAACCTGCTCGGGGCGCCCGGCGCCTTCGCTGTCGCAACGCAGTTTCATTCCGAGGACGGCCACGCCATCCTCAAAAGAAACGAGCCGGAGGTCATCAATAAGCTTGCGAAGATCATACGATTTGATGCCGGTATCACGCTGGTGCTGCCAGGGGAAAGTCTCGCACGCCAGCATGGAAGCCATTTTATGTTTCAGGATTTCTGGATCGTTGATCAGCACCCTTACTTCAAACTCTGCGAAACGGATCTGGGCCTGAAGGGTGGGCGCTTCAATCGGCATCGCAAAAACCTGGGAAATCGAAAGGCCTGCCGGCAGTTGAGGGGCAACCATGGACGTGAAAGCATGGTTAGACAGAGATTGGACAGTGTAGACATCCATAAGTTCGGCGTCGGCAGTGATGCCGAGGGCGAGGGGGGAAGCCAGAGATATCCGGGGGTGGGGATTGAATCCCTCGCTATAAGCTAGTACCACGCCTGCCCTGCGAAAGGCCCGCTGCCATACGCGGATAAGGTCAAGATGGGAGATAAACTTTATCTCTTCCCCGCGCTTAAATCGGATTCTTAGTCGGTTCATCTTTCTGGGCCTTCTCTCTAGTGATAAGGACTTCTTCTATCTTAAGCCCTTTCATCTTTGTAACTACGATTTTCAGGTCGCGGTACTTGACCTGCTGCCCTTGTTTCGGAATACGCCCCATAAGATTAAGTATGAAACCTGCCACAGTTTCGTATTCGCCTTCGGGCAGGTTGAGGCCTATCGCGGTGTTAGCCTCTTCGATACGCATACCGCCGTCAACCTGAAAAGTATGTTCATTAATAGATTCAAACTCTTTTTCGGCCGCCGATAGTTCGTCTCCCACCGGGCCGAATATCTCTTCCATCAAACGGCTGAGGCTTACGATCCCGGCGGTGCCGCCGTATTCATCCACTATTATACCCATATGGAAGTTTTTATCCCTCATCTCATGAAAAAGATCGCTTATATGTTTTGTTTCGGGTGCGAAATAGGCAAGGCGGACCAGGTCGTCGATATGTCCTTCCTTTGCGATTTCGCCCCTGGCCATGGACATCAGTACGTCTTTGACGGCCAGTATCCCTATGACATTGTCCATACTTTCTTCGACCACCGGATAGCGTGATTTGGGCGACTCGGAGTACAACTGTAAAAAATCAGAGAGGCAAGTCCCCTTGGCCACGCTGATAACCTGAGGCCTGGGGACCAGAACTTCGCGCACCGGGCGGTCGCCGAAGTCGAAAACATTGTGAAGCATCTCGGCTTCGTTTTTTTCTACGGTACCCTCTTTGTGCCCTACGGTTATCATGCTCTCGATGTCCTCCGGCCTGACCAGGGCTTTATACATAGGTTTTCCGCCCATGAGCCGGGTGAAAGACATCGCGATCAGGCTGAGCACCGAGGCAACCGGCGTGAATAACCAGGCGATGAACTCGATCGGCCGAACGAACGCGAGCGTAATTTTCTCGCGGTAACTGCTGCCGAAGGTCTTGGGGACGACTTCACCAAAGATGAGAAGTACTGCCGTCACAGCCAGTGTAGAAATCAACACAGCCTCTCCCTTGCCCCATATCGACAGGGCCAGGGCAGTAGCCATGGCTGCGGCTGCAGTAGTCACCAGATTATTCCCCAGCAGGATGGTGGACAAAAATCTCTCGGGACGCTCCATCATCCGGGAAACGCGCTCTGCCCCTCTTACCCTGGTCTCCAGCATCCGTTGAAGCCGGAACTTTTCAAGCGACATGAAAGCGGTTTCAGCGGCTGCGAAAAACGCGGACAGGATAACGAACACAAAAAAAACCAAAAAGTAAATGATATTGGTGCTCATAATCCACCTCGCCCGAGTAGAACTCAGGCAACCAATTTCCCATGATAACATCGGTCCCGGGGGGTGTCAAAAACCATGCAACAAGCTGTTGAAGAGGGAGTCAGAGCGAAAGAATAAAACCCGTGTTTGAAATATATGTTATCGTTATGTCAACGAGTAATCTTGCGGCCGACAGTCTTATAAACGATAAAAGCGATCACAAAAATCAATACAATTATTGCGGCGATGACAGGCCAACCGCTGCCCACATTTTCCCATCCGATATAAACCCCTATCCGGTTTATCAAAACAGCCACGCCTATCGCAATGAATGCGAAAGCGATTATCAGTGTAAGTACCCTGGCTCCCGATGACATACAGTCCTCCGTGTCCAGTGCTGCGGCAATGCTATCATCACAGCCAGTCGCAGTCAAACGCCGGACCACCTTGTAGCGGTGACAACCGCGCCCGAAGCCGTGTGTTATAATTCCAGATTATGAGAATCCTGGGTATAGAAAGTTCATGTGACGAAACATCGGCTTCGATTGTCGAGGACGGCGTCCGAATCCTCTCCAACGAGATAGCTTCCCAGATAGACATTCATGCCAGGTACGGCGGTGTGGTACCGGAAGTCGCTTCCCGGCAGCACCTGCTGGCAATCATCCCCATAGTCCGGCAAGCTATGGACAAGGCATTGACAGGATGGCATGACATAGATGCGATAGCTGTGACCAACGGGCCGGGACTCGCGGGGTCGCTGCTTGTGGGGGTCAGCGCGGCCAAAGCCATGGCTCTGGCCCGGGGGATTAAATTAATCGGGATCAACCATCTTGAGGCGCATATATATGCCAACTGGCTCGGCAAAACTATTCCAGAATTTCCATTGTTATGTCTAATAGTATCCGGAGGACATACCGACCTCGTTTTGATGAAAGACCACGGGGCCTATACCCTCCTTGGAAAAACACTCGATGACGCGGCCGGGGAGGCTTTCGACAAAGCTGCGCGAATCCTCGGATTGGGCTACCCCGGCGGCCCAGCGATAGACAAAGCGGCGCGTAACGGGACCCCCTGCATTGAACTGCCCTACTCCTGGCTTCCAGGTACCCTGGATTTCAGCTTCAGCGGGATCAAAACCGCCCTCTACCGGCTGGTCGAGAACAACAAAATAAGCAACTCGAGCGACGCAGCCGCGAGCTTCCAAAAAGCGATCGTCGCTATACTGGTCGCCAAGACCATATCGGCTGCAGAAGAATGCGGCGTAAAACAGATACTGGTCTCCGGGGGTGTTGCCTCAAACAGCCTCCTGCGAGAACAACTTGTATGTGAATCGCCGGTGCCTGTACTGATCCCTGAACCTCTCTTGTGCACAGATAATGCAGCGATGGTTGCCGCATGCGGGTATTTCAGATTGATCACCGGTGCCCAAGACGGCCTGAACCTGGACGTAATCCCTACTCTGAAGTTATTATGAACGAGCTAGAGTAAGCTTTTTAAAGATTTTGACCTGATATTAAAAGGCCTTTGTCCCTAGGTCCTCCTAGACAGATTTTCTAAATTTAAACAAGAGTTGCGATAATACCGGGATTCGGTTATCATAGAGTTAGCAGTCTCTCCCCGAGATTGCTAACATTTTTAAAGACATCGATAAAAAAGGAAAGAAATAAGGAGGATCAAGCATGGCATCTAAAATTCAACCATTAGGCGAACGGGTACTGGTTAAACCCATGGCCAGAGAGGAAGTTTCCCGCGGCGGAATCGTTCTTCCCGACACCGTGAAAGAGAAACCCCAGGAAGGCGAAGTACTCGCCGTAGGCGCAGGAAAGCGCTCCGACAAAGGCGAATTCATACCCATGGAAGTCAAAGTAGGGGACATCGTACTTTACGCCAAGTACGGCGGCACCGAGATTAAAATGGAAGGCGAAGATCTTATGATCCTGCGCGAAAGCGACATCCTGGCTAAAAAAACCAAGTAAAGGAGAGAAATAAACATGGCAAAACAGATTATATTCGGTGAAGATGTAAGACGCTCCCTCAAAAAAGGCGTGGACGTACTGGCGGCGGCCGTCAGGGTAACCCTCGGCCCCAAGGGCCACCCCGTAGCCCTGGAGAAAAAATGGGGCGCACCAGTCATTATCGATGACGGCGTAACCATCGCCAAGGACATCGAACTTCCTGATCCCTTTGAAAACATGGGCGTCCAGCTGGTCAAAGAGGCTTCCTCCAAGACAAATGACGCTGCAGGCGACGGGACCACGACTTCGACGGTGCTGGCATGGGCCATAATCAGCGAAGGATTCAAGAATATCGCCGCCGGCGCAGAGCCCCTGAGCCTCAAGCACGGCATCGAGAAAGCCACCAATGCCATCGTGGATGAGCTCAAACGGGCGTCCACCCCTGTCAAGGGTAAGGAACAGATCGTCCAGGTCGCCACCATCACGGCCAAGGACACAGAGATAGGCGAGCTTATCGCCTCCGTCATGGAAAAGGTCGGCAAGGACGGCGTAATCACCATCGAAGAGTCCAAGGGCACCAAATTCGAGACCGAATTTGTCGAGGGTATGCAGTTCGACCGCGGCTACGTATCAGCTTACTTCGTGACTGACGCAGCCCGCATGGAAGCCAACCTCGAAGACCCCTATATCCTTATTACAGACAAGAAGATCTCTTCCATTCAGGAGATCCTGCCTTCGCTGGAGCGCATCCTCCAGGCCACCAAGAACCTGCTCATCATCGCCGACGACGTCGACGGCGAAGCCCTTGCCACCCTGGTCGTCAACAAGCTGAAAGGCACCCTTAATGTCCTGGCTGTCAAGGCCCCCGGCTTCGGCGACCGCCGCAAGGCCATGCTGGAAGACATAGCTATCCTGACCGGCGGCAAGGTCATCTCCGAGGACGTAGGCCGCAAACTGGATTCCATCACGATGGAAGACCTCGGCCGCGCCCGCCGCGTCGACGCCAACAAGGACAAGACCACTATCGTCGAGGGCAAAGGCGTTGCCAAGGCCATCAAAGACCGCATCAAGCAGCTGAAGGCCCAGATCGAAGAAACAGATTCTGATTTCGACCGCGAGAAGCTCCAGGAGCGAATGGCCCGCCTTGCCGGCGGAGTCGCCGTCATCAAGGTCGGCGCGGCTACCGAAACAGAAATGAAAGAGAAGAAGCACCGCGTCGAGGACGCTCTGGCTGCAACCCGCGCCGCAGTCGAAGAGGGAATCCTCCCCGGCGGCGGCATCGGACTTCTGAACGCCCTTCCGGCCCTGGACAAACTGGCCCTCACCGGCGATCAGCTCACCGGAGTTAACATAATCCGCAAGGCCGTCGAAGAACCTATCCGCTGGATAGCTATTAACGCCGGCCATGACGGTGCTGTAATCGTTGACACTGTCAAGAAGGGTGTCAAGGGTTCCGGATATAACGCCGAGACCGATAAATTCGGGAACATGGTTGAGATGGGCATCATCGACCCCACCAAGGTAGTGCGCAGCGCACTGGTCAACGCGGCCAGTATCGCCAGCATGGTACTGGTGACCGAATCGCTCATAGCCGACATCCCTGAGAAAGAAAAGAACGCGGCCGCCGGCGGCGGTGGCGGAATGGGTGGAATGGGCGGCATGGGAGATATGTACTAAAGAACATTTGTCCACACAACCCCTGGACAATCTAAAGGGCCCCCGCCGATGGCGGGGGCCCTTTATTAATTTCCGTTACCCGCGGGTGTCAGCCCAGGAAATTGAAGCGCACTTTGGCTGACATAATGTTTATTCAGCGCCTACAAGTCTCTTCAAAGGCCCCGCTTTCTGTTCGGGCCCGACGATCGCCAGCCGCATCTTAAGCGGGTCGATCAGTTCTTTCGCCAAGGCCTTGATGTCAAGGGCTGTCACACCATCGACTATAGCATTCACATCCTCAAGCGTCAGTATCTTCCCTGACAAAGTTTCCTGCCCTCCCAGCCAACCCGCGACATGCCGGCTATCCTCCAGACGCAGGGCAAGCTGGCCCTTGGACATCTCCTTGGCTTTAAACAACTCTGCGGGGGAGACAGTCTCTTTCTTGAAGCGGGTCAATTCCTTGATGACTGCTTCCAGGGCTTTATGAGCTTTAGAGGTGTCTACTCCTGCATACACCACAAAAGACCCTGTGTCCTTCAGGTGATCGACATAACTCTGTACGCTGTAAGCCAACCCCATCTTGTCGCGGACTTCGCTGAAGAGCCTGGAGCTCATACCCTCTCCGAGAATGACATTCATCATGTCAAGTGTAAATCGACGCGGATCGAAGAGTGACAACCCGGGCAAAGCAACACACATATGGGTCTGCTCGATATCGCGTTTTTCTATTTCCACTCTTTCGGCCTCATGCGCCTGGAAAGCCTTGAAGGGTGGACAACGTCCAGGCCCTGTCCAGGCACCAAAGCAGTTTCTAACAGCCTTCACTACTTCCGCATGTTCGATGCCGCCGGCAACTGAAATAACGGTCGTCGAAGGGTTATACTGCTTTTTGATATATTCAGCGAGGTCCGCCCGGGAAATAGAGGACACGGACTTTTTAGTGCCGGCGATATCGCGCCCGAGGGGGTCTGCCGGCCATAATAGTTTCTCAATTATCAGCCCCACTTTAGAGGAAGGGGAGTCAAAGCTCATGTTGATTTCTTCGATGATTACCTGACGCTCCTTCTCGATGTCGTCGGGCTCAAGTTTTGAATTCAGCATCATGTCGCTTAATACGTCGAGGGCCATTTCAAAGTGGGGCCTTGCGACCTTGCACCAGTAGACGGTACTTTCGCGGTCGGTGCCGCCATTTAGTATCCCTCCTACTCCCTCTATGGCCTCTGAAATATCACGGGATGTAGGCCGTTTTTCCGTACCCCGGAACAGAACATGCTCAACAAAATGGGAAATCCCGGCGCGTGCATTCGTCTCATAACGTGAACCCACTCCCACAAAAATACATATAGAGGCAGAATGTGTATGAGGCATGGTTTCACTTATGATGCGCAGGCCGCTCTTCAACACCGTTTTTTGATACAAATCTTTACCCCTTTCTATTTGTTTCATTCTATTTGCCCCATGACATGCTGTCAACACCTGGCTAGTCAGTTGTCCAATGGCGCCTTCTTTGTCCTGTGCAAACACCCTTAGCCATGGTTTGACCAGTCCGTTCTTCCGGGTGGGAGAACCGCATTCCTCGCAAGCAGGGCAGGTATTCTATTCAAAAGTTTCCGGGACGAAGAATCATATCGTCCCTTCAAGCTTGACAGTAAACGGGCAAAGCCAGTAAAATACTCCCTGCTGTCATTTTGGCAGTTAAGTTATTTAACAATTTGTGCTATCATGATTGAGCTTAGGAGTGTAGCTCAGTTGGTAGAGCAGCGGTCTCCAAAACCGCTGGCCGAGGGTTCGAGTCCTTCCACTCCTGCCAGCGGCCGAGATGGTGGAATGGCAGACACGCTAGCTTGAGGGGCTAGTGAACTTTATAAGTTCGTGAGAGTTCAAATCTCTCTCTCGGCACCAGAACATTGCAGGATATGCGGAAGTAGTTCAGTGGTAGAACGTCTCCTTGCCAAGGAGAAGGTCGCGAGTTCGAGTCTCGTCTTCCGCTCCAGTTCATCCCTCAAGCAGCCGGACCTTTCAAAAACTAACAGTTATGCGCCGGTATTAATCCGTCCTCGATCCCACATCACTCTTCTACCAAGGTACCCATTACATTCGGCCAAACTTACTCTGGATTTCAACCCTTTACGTTGACTTTTACGCCTCCACACGATATGCTATTGGCTACCGCACACTAATCCGGCGACGTAGCCAAGCGGCAAGGCAGGGGTCTGCAAAACCCCCATCAGCGGTTCGAATCCGCTCGTCGCCTCTCTTCTTTTCTCCGATTCCCCCGGTTGAATTAACCGACTGTCACAAATTCCGAGTTCGTTTATAGTTATATGACATAACATTTGCCATTGCAGAGTCTCAACAGGCCTTTTCCTCTGCCTAAGTGGTAACCCATAGCCCCGAGTACTGGTGCCGGCGCCAGAAAATCAAAAATCAGCCCAACCGAATCCATCCGTACCAGCAAGAGATGAGAGAGGCTGAAGGCCAGGAACTCGCCAATAACAACCCCCGGGATCCCGAGCATGGAGGAACCCCTGTAATGTCGAATTTTAAAAATGATGAGTCCAAGTATCTTGCCGGCGGGGGCAAAAATCAGCATCCCGAGTACAGCTCCCACCAAGTCACCCCACCCGCTGGATTGGTCGCGCATGAGGACCGAGAGGAGGAAACCTGACCCAGCGCCAACTCCGAGACCCCTGGCGCCTATCGCTAATGCCATGCCGAATATCTTCTAGATCAGGTTGAGGACCCGCTCTGATTTCATTATGGAACCAGCGGGGATGGACATTAGATTACCGCCATGGTCACAATCTGACCAATAGTTGAACCAAAAGCCATGTAATAGTAAAATAACACCGGCCGGGGTGGCGGAACTGGCAGACGCAGAGGACTTAAAATCCTCCGGAGCAATCCTTGTGGGTTCGAGTCCCTCCCCCGGCATAAACAACCTATAAGGCCCGGGCACTATTTGCCGCTGTCCGGAGTATCCACCCAGTTCAATATCCACAAAATGTATCGCGTTAAGACTCGCGCCTGGGGAAGACACATGCTTGCTGACTGAGGGGTACCTGTGTCGCAGAATATTTTGCGTCACTCGGCCCCACCTCGACCGTGGAGCATCCCTCGTTTTCTAAAAAGCCCGATGCCATTCGCCCGGTAAAATAGTCGCACACGCCAATGCGCTTAAATTTCCTCCGTAATCTTTTCGGCAAGCGGTCGAAACGACACGGTATTCTTAACATTGGATTGAGAAATTGCTATTGTGCCGCGATTTGCGGTTCGGGCGCTAAAGGGCCGAATTTCCCGGTAAAACGGACCATATTTTGTAAATGGTTCGACTCTACAGGCGATACCAGCCTTAACATTCCTGTCCAGGGGCTATGGATAGGCTTTACCCGAGGCTTAGTTCTCCGTACGCGGGATAAAAACCGCCTGGACACGATGCCAAAACGATTCTTCAGGCGGTTTAACGGTTTTCGGCGGAGCGAGCAATTTCACCTGGCCTTCAAGGTTACGTATGCGCTCAGCGGCGGCGCCGAGCTGCGCGGCCAGAGCCAGGTTTTTCTCTTGCAATTCACGGATCATGTCGAAGCTTTCGCTTGATGGGCTCCCGGAGGTCTTGCCAACGGGTTTTTCATTGTCCAAGGTTAGGTTGGGGTCGAGCTGCGGGGGCAATTCCAGGATGCGATATTCTTCCCCAAAACTGCCTTTGACTAGTTCAGCCTTCAGTTTGCCGGCTTTGATATACCGCCGTATCGTGCGGGTTGAGACATTAAGCTTTTTTGCGGCTTCATTAATGTTGAAACTTGTATTTGTCATAGTGTTGACAAGTGTATAGTCAACTAACCGGAGTTGTCAAGGGTTTTTAATTGCGGGCAATAAAATGTCCCGTGTCCGTTTTCTAAAACAAATTGAGCTCGAACCAGAGCGAATGAAGTCCCCTATCGCGGGGCTATTCTTCCTCTTCTTCACGGTTGCGTATGTCCACCCCTACCGCTGGCGACATGGGCAATAAAAGTGTAACCCCAGGCTGGCGCTGGAGATACGAACGCGTATAGCTAGTCGGATAGGAATAGACAACCTGAACCTTGGGATGTTCAAGGCAGAAAAGGAAAACCCCCACCGTTTGCGGTTTTGTGCCGAATGGCCCAATGGCGACGTTAAAAGAGTCCCTAACCTCGTGGTATATCGTTTCCAGTGTATTCCTTACCCCGTAAGGGTCATCAGGCGGTACATCCCTGAGTTCAACGCCGGGCTGAGCCAGCAGGAAAGCATTGTTTTTCTGGGCATATTCGAGATAGTCTGTCTGGCCGTCCCTCGGGGGATTACTGATCAGTGCAATGGTTCGCGACGGATTGAAATGCTTCCAGACGCTCAGGCTTCGTTCGGGTTCGAACCCCAGAAGAAGAATAAGCAAAGTTTGTTTTTCGAAAGAAACTGTCCCAAAAAAATTGGCCACCGTGGTTATCTGCTCGACCCCGCGAGTTAGTTTTGTAGGCGTATAAGCCTGGGTAGTGTGAATGATGCGAGGGATGCCGAGGTTCTGTTCAGCCACAATAAAATAAAGGAGTTGCAGCAGATATATCTTAGTGAACCCACTGATATCAAGAGTGATGAATGGCTCGTCGGTGTCTTTAGGCTTGCACTTGGACCAGACAGCCTTCAACTGGCTTATCGCTTCGGCAGGATTGTCCCGCTGGCACCTGATAATATAGACACCTTCTGCGGTGTACCGGCTCAGCTGGGATTGCAATTTTTGGAGATTGGAGTCAACCTCTTTTGTATAGAAAGGCTCCTCGATTACAAAAACGATACTGTAGCGCACTCTGAAACCCGGGCCCAAACGGAGAGTACCGGAAATACATCTTTCCTCAAAACTGGCGCAGCATACAAAAAGGTCATCGGCGCCATATTCATTTAACCTGGGTAATCTGTCTACCGGAACAGGTTCGCCGTAGGCCTTCATGATACCTGAACCCCTTTGCCCGCAGGCAAGCGCTTGCCTGCAGATAATGCCAATATAGACTGCCAGTTTAAGATTGTCAAACCAATTTCTTCCGGCAAATCGAGCTGAAGTCCCAAGCATCATGCATCCCTGCAGGCAACAGGCGCTTTTACACCTTACAATCTTCGATAATGCCTTGACACATGGGAAACCGCCACATTATTATTGAAAGAGAAATCGTTTTGTTTCTAAAAGCTGTAGAAAGGGGGATTTTCCGATGTATATACCTAAATCCCTTAAAATGCTTGGGTTCCTCGGCCTCGCGGCCACAGTCACAATCTCCGGGGCATGTTCGGGCGGGACACAGGCGCCTTCCACAACCCCGTTCGACCCCGGCGCTCCTTTAGTGCAATTCGCAATTAGCCATTTCGCGGGTTCGGGCAACTGCGCCCTGTGCCACAGCAATCTGAAAGATGCGAGCGGTACAGACGTTTCCATGAGCACGCAATGGGCTTCCACCATGATGGCCAATGCAGCAAAAGATCCTTATTTTATGGCGGAGACGGCTTCACTGGTAAACGATTTGCCCTCCCTGGACGCCACCATCGAGAGCACGTGCGCCGTTTGTCATATGCCCATGGCGAGTACCCAGGCCAATGCCGACGGCACAACCTCATCAATGTTGAACAACGGCTTCACAAACACCTCCAATCCTCTCAACAAGGCTGCCATGGACGGTAATTCGTGCAGTCTTTGCCACCAGATATCCAGCACGAATCTCGGCCAGTCATCAAGCTACACGGGGGGTTACAAGATCGACACTTCCTCTAAGGCGCCCGACCGCATCATATATGGGCCCTTCTCCGATCTGCTTCAATCGCCCATGCGAACCATCATCGGGTTCACCCCCACCCAGGGAGAACAGATCGCAAGCTCCGCTCTATGCGCCACATGCCATACAGTTTATACACCAGTTGTTACCACTCAGGGCACTGTATCGGGCAATTTCCCGGAGCAAGTCACCTATCTGGAGTGGCAGCACAGCGTCTTCGGTAGCAACCCCGCGGCTCAGCTCGCTTGTCAGTCATGCCACATGCCAGCGGCCAGCGGCTCGGTCGCTATTTCAAATAACCCGACTACACTCACCCCCCGCAGCCCCTTGCTTCAGCATGACTTCGTGGGCGGCAACAGCTTCATACTCAACCTGATGGCTAACAACGTCAGCAACCTGGGCATCACAGCTTCCAGCGCCGCCATGCAGGCTACAGCACAGATCACGTCAAACCAACTCTCTTCGCGCACATCACAGATTTCGGTTGTCAATAGCGATATTACAAACGGCAAATTGAATGTCACCCTGTCGGTTACGGACCTGACCGGCCACAAGTTTCCGACGGCCTTCCCGTCACGCCGTGCTTGGATAGAGTTCACTGTCACTGACAGCACGGGCAAAGTAGTCTTCCAGTCGGGTAAACCTAACGCCGACGGCAGTATAAGTGGCAATGTCGCTGATGAAAATTCCAAATCGTTCGAACCCAACTATGACGTCATCACAAATTCTGACCAGGTGGAAATTTATGAAGCCATCATGCACGACAGCAGCGAAAACGTAACATACAACCTGCTGAACGCAGCAGGATATCTTAAAGATAATAGGCTGCTGCCCTCCGGGTTTGATAAGGCAACTGCCGCCGGAGATACCGCTGTTATCGGTGGCGCCTCAGCCGATGCCAATTTCGTAGGCGGTTCGGACCATGTCACCTACCAGGTAAGCGTCGGCGGCAAAGGGCCTTATACAGTTACCGCAAGGCTTCTTTACCAATCGGTTGCTTTCCAGTTTTCCAAGAACTTCCAGGGCGCCAGTCCGTTCATCAGCAGTTTCATGAGTGAATTCAAGTCCGCTGATAAAACCCCCACTCAGGTGGCATCAGTCTCCAAAACGCTGGGATAGATCAAGATTTGGGAAACACAGGCCGGACCCTCTGCAGTAATTGCCAGAGCCCGGCCCCTCCAATTGTAACCGACGCCTGATTTTGACGGCGGAGGCAAAAACAGCTAATATATAAACTTTGGGAAAGGAGCGTCTGCCGGGGCAGAGGTTTACCAAGAGGGGAGCCGCGTGTATTACTTTGCATTTGCATCCAACCTGAACCGCAAGCAAATGTCGGAGCGCGCTCCATCCGCAAAACCCCGCTTCAGCGCAACACTCCCGAATTACAAATTGGTGTTTTCAGGCTGGTCACGCAACTGGCGCGGTGCAGTAGCCAGTATCCAGCAGTCCCGCGGCGACAAGGTCATGGGCGGAATTTATGAGCTGAGCGAACAGGACATAGCACGGCTTGTCCAGTTCGAAGGCACTGATTACACGAATGTTAAGGTGCTGGTCTTCCGCGACACTGGAGAAGTCGTTGAAGCCATAACTTTCACCAGGAAACGTCAGGAGGAAGAAGGCAAACCCTCACCAGAGTACCTGACGGTCATAAAACAGGGTTATATGGATTGGGATTTAACCGCTGATAACAGCGACCGAAATAATAGATATTAATAAAATACTTCGTATTTACTAGGAGGCATACACAATGGCAGACACAGGATTAAAAGCTATTAAAAGAGAAGTAATGGGGAAAAAAACCCGGTTCCTAAGGCGGGCGGGGCAAACTCCCGCGCACCTCTTCGGACACGGGGTCGAGTCGCTTGCCCTGCAGTGCGACACCGACGAACTCCAGCACACTATTTCTCGAAAAGGGACTACACGGCTTGTTAACATAAAGGTTGGAGGGGAAAAAGAAGCCCGCGCCGTTTTCATCCGTGAAATACAGCGGGACGCCCTTACCGGACTGCTCATCCATGTCGACCTTTACCAGGTCAACAAGTCGGAAAAGATCAAGGTCGCCCTGCCCATCATCTTCGTCGGGACGGCGCCCGCTCTCAAGCAGAAGAACAACATCATTGAGCACATCATCAATGAGCTTGATGTTGAAAGCCTGCCTGACGACCTACCCCCTCAGATCGAGATCGACCTGAGTGTACTGGCCGAGGTCAATCAATCTATCACGGTCCGCGATATCAAACTCAAACAGGGAGTCGTTATAATCGCGCCCCCCGACCAGCTCATCGTGAAGATAACCCAGGTAGCCGAAGAGAAAGAGGAAGTGGTGGTCCCGACTGCAGAAGCCGCTGCCACCGCAGAAGCTGCTGCCACCGCAGAGGCTGCCGCCGGAGAAAGCAAGCCCGAAGCCAAGCCCGAGAAGAAATAAGCTTTGCAGAGTTAGGGTTCCAGGTAACCCTGTGTCTACCCCTGTCCATAATGACAGTCAAAGAAGGAAGGTGGCAAGCGCCACCTTCCTTCTTTTTTGTGTTATAATCCACGCGTGATTATAGATTCCCACACACACATTTTTGCTCCTGAGGTAATCGCCAGCCGGGCACGCTATATACTCTCGGATCAGGGTTTTGCAGAACTCTATTCCCGCCCTTCTTCAAGGATGGCCACAGCTGAAAATCTCATTGACAGCATGGACAACAGCGGCATAGACATGTCAATAGTATGCGGCTTCAATTGGGAACGGCAGGAACTCTGCAGCGAATCAAACCACTACGTCCTGGAGTCTATCCGCCGCTACCCGAACCGGCTGATCGGCCTTGCCACTCTTCGCCCTGATGCTGGAGATGCGGCCTTGTATGATTTCGAGGATTGTGTCAAGGGCGGCATCAGGGGAATAGGCGAAATGAAACCCCCAGCCAAATGCCTTGACACCTGCTTTGACAATGTATGGACACCCATTGCCAGGATTCTGATCGATAGGGGCCTGTTGTGCCTGTTACATTCTTCCGAACCGGTTGGACACCCCTATACAGGAAAGGGAGAGCTCACACCCCAGGTGTTGTATCCTTTCATTAAACGCCACCCGGGGGTAAAATTCATACTGGCCCACTGGGGCGGTGGTATGCCGTTTTACTCCCTCATGCCGGAAGTAAAAATAACATTGTCTAATACATGGTTCGACACGGCAGCCTCCGGTTATCTTTACGAACCGATGATATATGAACACCTCATCCGCTTGATCGGGAGTGAACGTATCCTCTTCGGCAGCGATTACCCGCTGGTGCCCCAGCAAAAATGCATCAAGGATATCGAAGGCCTTGGCCTGTCCCTCGTGGACACCCGTAAAATCTTTGGGAATAACACGATGAACCTGCTTGGTAAAACAGATGGCGGGGAATAAACCCGGAACGATGCGTCTATTCGTGGCGGTAGAGCTGCCCGACTCGATAAAACTGGAGTTGGCGCGGCTCCAGGAACAAATCAAGAAGTCCTGCCGTGATTGCCCTGCCAGATGGGTATCACCCGTAAACGTCCACCTGACATTAAATTTCCTTGGTGACGTCAGTACCTCAAAGCTCGATGGCCTCAAGCTCGCAGTAGCAGAAACAAGCGGAGGCACTACCGGTTTCGACGTTGCCCTTGCAGAACTTGGCGCCTTCCCGAATCTTGAGAGGCCGCGGGCCATATGGGTTGGCATACGCGGCGATTTAAGTAAGCTGCTCTCCCTGCAGCAAACCCTCGAACGGTCGATTTCCGAACTCGGAATAACACCCGATAAACGCCCGTTTAGTCCGCACCTCACGCTCGCGAGGGTTGGAGAGGACTTATTCGCCGCTGACAGAAAACACCTTGGAGCGGCGGCAGCGGCCGCCGTCTGCGGGAGCGATTGCCGGGTTCCAATCCGCTCCGTGAGCCTGATACAAAGCCATTTGACGCTCGGCGGTCCGGTTTACACCGTCCTTGATTCGACGAACCTGCGTTAACCGTGGACAGCCGTGCCGCCCGGCGGTATTTCTTGGAAGATTTATGATTTTTCACACCAGAATTACATGCATCCGAGCTTTATAAACCACCCCGGCGGGTATTGCCAATCGCGGCGGCGTTAGTGTATACTTCCGGCAAAATCAAGGCTGGGAGGTGGTTCATTGGAACAGTATGCTATGCCCAAATGTAACAAATGCCACATCGGAGACCTCGTTCCTTTATCAGACTTCGGCAGCCAGGGTGCTTCCATCACTTATAAAGCCTGGGTTTGCACCAATCCCGAATGCGGTTACAACATCAAGATACGAAATGGTGATATTTACATTCATGAGCCGATAATGAACGGCATCAACAATGGCCGTTCCCGCCAGAATATCACAACATAAGAATTATTTTTTTACACGAGGCCGTTTGCTGTTTAAACTGAACCGGCTTGGGAAAAACGCCTCGGATTTCTTTTTCCCGCAGTTTTGTGTCGGATGCAGCCTCGAAGGCGATATCCTCTGTGTATCCTGTCTCGGCAAACTTGAGAGGATCTCTCCCCCGTTTTGCAATCGTTGCGGGTTGCCTCAAAACGGGACGGGGCCCTGCCGCGATTGCTCGGGTTCCGGCATGTGCATCGATGGAATACGTTCTTCCCTGTTATTCAAAAAGCTTACCCGTGAGATCATCCACCAATTCAAATACAAGAACTTAAGGGCTTTCGCTCCCTTTCTCGCCTCGTTGCTAAACGAGTCTATCGCAAATTACTGTCTTACAGCCGACGCCCTGATACCCGTTCCTCTTCACCCCGCGAGACTCCGCGGGCGGGGTTACAACCAAGCTTTCTTGTTGGCAGCCGAACTCGAAAAGCTCTCGCACATCCCGGTGTACTCCGATATTCTCAGCCGAACCACCAACACTATACCTCAGGCGAAAACATCAAACTCCCGGGAACGCCGCAAGAACATGCAAGGCTCTTTTATGTGTAAATATGGCAAATTGAAAGACAAGCGGGTATTATTGATAGATGACGTCGCTACATCAGGTGCGACCCTGGATGCCTGTGCATTTTCTCTTAAGCAGGCCGGGGCCGTATCGGTATGGGGGCTGACCGTCGCAAGGGAAGTTTAAAAAAGGAGTCGAATTATGGAACTCACAGTTAATGCCCGAAACGTTAATCTGACCCCTCAACTCAGAACCTACGTAGAACGAAAACTGGGAAAATTCGACGGCAAACTAGATAACATAATGGAAACCCGCATAGAGATACTGGAAGAACCAACCCGTTCTGCTTTGGACCGAACTGTCATCCGCGTAAATATCAGCGGGGCTAATATCACTCTTCATGCTGAAGAGCGCGCAGAGAACATCCTTACCGCCGTCGACCGGGCGTTCGATTCAATCAACAAGCAAATCGAAAAACAAAAAGGCAAATGGCAGGAGAAAGACAAAGGTGGGGAGACTATCCGAACGGAATCGCCGGAGGCTTCACCGGCCGCGAACCGCAACAGAATCATGCAAACGATAGACATGGGAATCAGGCCGATGTCCCTTTCCGAAGCCCTTGCCGAGGCTGACATAATCAAAGATGAGTTCTTTGTGTTCATTAATTCCGATAGCGGAGAAAATCCATCGATCCTGCGGCGTCGGGGGGACGGCAAATACGATCTTATACGCACGGAGTTGGAGTAATCAAGGGGCGGCCATATAGAACCAGCACCAGAAGCCGCCAGTCGTAAAAATAGCGGAGAAATAGTATTGGACAAGGAAAATGTACGGGCTCTGCGATACACCAGTTTCAAAACCGATTCAGGTTGGATTGGGCTGCTCATCTCTCCGCTTGGAATCGTAAGGCTTTCTCTACCCGTGGCAACTGAAAAAGCCGCGCTAGACGAGCTGGAGTTGGGCACTGACGCGGTGAGGGTAAGTTTCGAACGTTTTGACGAACTGGTATCGCGCGTCAGGGAGTATTTCAGGGGAACACAGGTCAACTTCGCCGACAAACTCGACACTTCCGAGGGCACTGCTTTCCAGCGCTCTGTCTGGTCTACCTGCCGGACCATCCCTTACGGCCAGACACGGACATATGCCTGGATAGCCGAACAGATAGGGAAACCGCGCGCCTCAAGGGCCGTGGGGAATGCCCTCGGGAAAAATCCGCTCCCGATTATCGTCCCCTGCCACCGGGTGCTTGCTTCCGACGGCGGGCTCGGGGGTTTCAAAGGCGGGCTTCCTGCCAAAAAGATGCTGCTGAAACTCGAGGGGATTAAACTACAAAGTCAACTGTGAAAGCCTTAGCAGAAGCGTTGCAAGGCTTTTCATGCCCTGCTCCGCGCTTTCATCCCTTCAACTTCAGCTTCATACTTCTGGATCAAACCCTGGGACGCAAAACTGTAATGGCAATTATCGCCGATGATGATATGGTCCAGGACTTTGAGGCCCATAACACTTGAGGCGAGAATCAGTTCACGGGTAATCGCTTTGTCATCTTGACTCGGTGAAGTGTTCCCCGAGGGATGATTGTGCACAAATATCAAGGCTGTGGCTCGGTACTTGATAGCCGATTCCATTACCTCACGCGCAAACACGGCACTGGCATTCACGGTACCCTGAGAGATATCCTGTGTTTCTTTCAAACGGTTTTGGCTGTTCAAAAACAGCACCCTGAATATCTCTTTTTGAAGCCCCGCCATGGATTGATAAAGATAATCGTAAACCGATTTCTCGGAATTCAGGACGATTTTATCGATTGCCCTTTCCCTCAGATATTCACCTGAAAGTTCCCGGATGAGGCGAAAACCGAAGCTGTTTGCCGGCCCGATACCGGGTACCGCTTCCAATTTTTCACTGGGGGCATCCAGTACCCCGCGAAGGTCTTTAAAACGCTTGATGGCCTCTTTTGCCGCGAGTTTACAGTCTTTACGCGGCTGGCCGAGCGTTAAAACAAGTTCGACGATTTCATAATCATGGAGCCCGACAAGTCCACTCTTTGAAAACTTGGCGCGCAACCTGGCGCGGTGCCCGTCGCGGCCTTCTACAGAACCATCTCCAATCGTGGTTTTTATTACGCCGCCAGCCTTTCTAGCTTTTAATGGCTTCAACCTTGATGCTGTCCGAGCCGATGAGGGCCGTCACGCGGCGGCGCAGTTCTTCACCGTATGTTACGCGCACCTGTCCCATTTTGAGTTTGAAAACTTTGGTGCCGTTATTCACCGTGAGACTGACTTCGTCATCGCCGGGATAGTCCTGCAGCACAGCCATCACCGCGTGCAGCTGTGCGATGTCCGATTCAGCATCGAGTGTCTGCTGCAAAGTTACGGTCAGCCTCTGCCGTTCAACAGGTTTTTCTTCTTTCGAAATAATCGGCAATGCGGCCGCTCTGGCCGCTGGTTTGTCTTTTCTCTGGGGTTCCAAGTCATACCTCCGCACGCGTTCGCAAACAATTTGCATCTGATCGGCACGTTCCCTTACCTTGCCTTCAACCAGCAGTATATTGCCCTCCTGCCAAAGCTCTTTAGTTTGGGCATAGACGCGGGACCACGCCATCACCTCAATGCGCCCGTCGAGATCTTCTAGTACAGCAGACAGAGAAGTCTGCCCGTCCCTGGTCAGCATCGTATGCATGGATTCCACCATGCCGGCCACACGCACTACCTGGCCTTCCATTTCCGAGTCGATTTGTCCGCATAGAGCGGTGTTGTCTTCAGCCGCCTGGCTTATATAAGGGCTGAAAGGGTGCTCGGAAAGATACACACCGGTCAGCTCTTTTTCCCAGTCCAGCTTCTCTTTTGTAGTCGCTGCAGCGCCAACCATCTCGAGGCTGGGAGATGGCACATCGACTGCCCCACCCCACATGTCGAACATGGTGGATTGGCCGCTGTCCTTGAGGCGCTGCTGCTGCTGCGCCAGGTCCAGCAGTCTGGAGATGTTGAAAAGTAAAGTGCCCCGCTCACCCATGGCATCGAGCGCACCGGCCTTCACCAGGCTTTCGAGGACACGGCGGTTAGCCGCTGCGGTTCCGGCCCGCTTGCAAAGGTCCTCGACCGATTTATATTCCCCACGTTTTCGTTCTTCGATGATAGGCTCGATGGCGCTCAGTCCTACATTCTTAATAGCACTCAGCCCGAAACGGATGGCCGAGCGGCCATCGGCAGTTTTTTCAATCGCAAAATGCGCCTGACTCTTGTTTATGTCCGGAGGCAATACTGGGATTTTGAGACGGCGCGATTCGCCCACGGACACCGCGACTTTTTCGGCGTTGCCCCAATAAGCTATGAGCAGGGCAGTGATATATTCTTCCGGGTAATTGGCTTTGAGATAAGCCGTTTGATAGGCGATAAGGGCGTAGCTCGTGGCGTGTGCCTTGTTAAATGCGTAGCCCGCAAAAGGTTCGATAAGGCCGTACACATCTTCAGCCTCCTTTTCACTGAAACCTTTTGCGAGTGCGCCGTCGATGAAATGCCGGCGCTCCTTAACCATCACTTCAGCTTTTTTCTTGCCCATGGCTTTTCGGAAGACGTCAGCCTGGCCTAATGTGTACCCTCCGAAGGCCCGGACTATAAATAGCACCTGTTCCTGATAAACGATGACACCGTATGTTTCAGCCAGGTATTCTTCAAGCGAAGGATGCGGGTAGGATATAGGTTCCTCTCCATGTTTGGACCTGATGAAGTGCGGTATCTGCTCGATAGGGCCGGGGCGGTACAGCGCCACCATGGCCGAAATATCCGTGAAAACCGTTGGTTTGAGATCGCGGATATATCTCCGCATCCCCGACCCTTCCAGTTGAAAAACGCCAGTGGTTTCTCCGGCTGCAAGCAATTCGAAGGTTTTCGGGTCGTTCAGGGGAATCGTTCTAAGGTCGATATCAATTCCGCGCGTTGAACGGATTATCTCTTTGGCGCGGGCGAGAATAGTAAGATTGGCGAGCCCCAAAAAGTCCATCTTGAGCAAACCGATGCTGGCGATGTCCTCCATTGGGAATTGAGTCATCACGAGGTCGCCCTGTTCACCTTTGCTCAACTTTTGCAGCGGGGTATAATTAGTCAAGATTTCCTTGGAGATGACCACCCCCGCCGCATGGGTACTGGCATGGCGTGAAACGCCTTCTACCCGGCGGGCCATGTCTATCAAGTTTCGAACTGTCGAATCCTCGGTGTAAAGGTTCTTCAGCTCGGCGTTTTCCTCCAGTGCCTTGGCAAGGGTCATGCCTATGGCAAAAGGCACCAACCTGGTCACCCGGTCCACATCACTGTAACTCATTCCCAGCGCCCGCCCAACATCGCGAAGGGCGGCGCGCGCCCCCATGGTCCCGAAAGTTATGATCTGGGCCACATGATCCGGCCCGTATTTGGCCGAAACATAGCTGATAACTTCTTCTCGCCTGGTATCTTCAAAGTCCAGGTCGATATCCGGCATCTCGCGTCTTTCAATATTAAGAAAGCGCTCGAAAACAAGCTTGTGCTCCAGCGGATCAAGCTCGGTGATGCCAAGGCAACGCAGGACGATACTGGAAGCGGCGCTTCCTCTCACGTTGAACAGGATATTTTGCTGGCGCACAAATCGTACGATGTCCCAAACAACAAGGAAGTAGTTCGCGAACTGTGTCTTCTTGATGACGTCGAGTTCGTACTCGAGCCGCTCTTTTACCTCTTTGGTCGCGGTAGGGTAAAATTTCGGTAGCCCCTGGTAGCACAAATCCGTGAGGTACTCTTCCGGGTTCCTGTCGGCCGGCCGTTCGATTTCGGGCAGATGCAGGCGGCCGAATTCCAGTTCCAGATTGCATTTATCCGCAATCTTTTGACTATTTTCCAGGGCTTCGGGAAGATCGGCGTATAATTCTGCCATTTCTTCAGGCGATTTAAGATAAAAATAATCGCCTGCCATCTTCATCCGTTTTTCTTCATGGATGGTGGTCCCGGTCCCGACGCACAACAAAACATCATGAGCAGAAGCATCGTCCTGATTGATGTAATGCACGTCATTAGTGGCCACAAGGGGAATATCGAGCTCGCTCGATATTGCTATCAGTTCCTGGTTTACTCGCTCGAGTTCTGTTATAGGCTGGCGCTGTATCTCAAAATAAAAATCTTCAAAAGTTTGCTTGTACCATCGTGCTGCTTCACGCGCATCCTGTAACCTGCCCGAGAGAATGAGGCTGGGGACCTCCCCCGCCAGGCAGGCAGAAAGAGCGATGAGGCCTTCGCTGTGTTGTCGAAGCAGCTCTCTATCGACCCTCGGCTTGTAATAATATCCTTCAAGACTGGCCTTGGTAATCAACTGCATCAGGTTATGCCAGCCGATCTGGTTTTTTGCAAGCAGAACGATATGGTTGTTACCTTTGTCTGCCGCAGTGCGGCTTTGCCTCGTGGCGGGCGCTATATAGGTCTCGCATCCGAGAATCGGTTTAATACCAGCCTTTTTTGCCGCCTGGTAGAATTGGATTGCGCCGTAAAGAACACCGTGGTCTGTGATCGCAAGCGAGTTCATCCCCATCGCTTTGGCACGTTCCACCAGCGGATCGATGCGGCACATGCCATCAAGCAGGCTGTATTCGGTATGAACGTGAAGATGCGTGAACATGCAACCCTTTCGCTCGGGGAAAATCTCCGGTATTATAGCATAGAAGCTATCTTCAACTAAGCCCACCCAACCTATTGATTTTTGGTTTTATGTGTGTTAATATGCTCCGATTCTTTCATCGTATTCGATGGTTGCCGCAAGGCAGGAGGAGGGCCGGACAAAGAATAATAATCTTTCCCGAGTCCAGAAGTTTTTCGAAAAATCAGTGTGGATCAATATCTTATAAAATAAAAAAGGAGACTTTTAACATGGCAAAAATCAATAAAATGATCATTGGCCTCATCGTTCTGGTTGCCGGTATCGTTACTATGATTGTCCTCCCTTCCTGGGGCAAGTGGCTCGCCGATTATCCCGCCCAGGTCGCCGCTGGCGCACCGGCTTACATTGGGGGTCTCACCGCTTCCTCCGCCGCTGCCACAGCATCTATTCAGGGCTCTGCCACGGGTTCCTTGGACGCACTCAATTACGTCTTGGTCCCGATTATTGTTAAACTCGCCGATTGGGTAAAACTGGCTGGATACGGCGGCGGGGCCTTCCTTGCCCTTATCGGGCTCTTCAATATCCTCGGCGCAATGATAAAAACCGATAAATAAAGATATTTTCTAAAATAATGAATTAAGGGGCAGAACAAAAATGTTCTACCCCTTAATGGTTTGATTAAAAAATATCCGCCTCTTTCCGGCGGCAGGATTTACATCCTGCCGCCGGAACCGTAGTATTGAAGCCTATAGGTTGTCTTTTCAGACTTCAGCCATGCTTCAAGCCTCTGGTTTTCGGTTTTCAATTCCTCTATTTTGTTTTCGAGTTTTGAAACCTTCTCAATCATTTCGTCCACAACTTTCTGATCCGCGTCTCTTTGCAAGTCGCGCAACTTGTCCGGCATCCCCGGTTCGAAAGTCTGTAAAGATGTGTTCATATTCCCTCCCTGGTTTCAATTCAAATTTGAAACGGTCAAAAACATTTCCCTTGCAACTGATGAGCTTCAACAAGCGAAACCAAAGCCGAATCCATGACTTGTTCCATCAACGGCATCGCGGCTAACACGCCAGGCCCGACAAGTTCCTTTTTCCTTAACATCTCGGATATGATGTGAGAAATCGGGTCCCTGTGAGATATAAACGCCTGAACAGAGTCGGTCAATGGTACCCCTTCCGAGGCGAGCATATCTCCAAAACCGGCACCTATTTCCCGTGCCGTTGCGAGGACTTCCGTCTTTTTATCCGGAGAGGCCATGTAAGCCATCATCAAATTTAATATCTGGCGGCCGAGGGTGGCCAGGAGTTTTTTATGTTCGACGCTCATACGCTCATACCACACGGTTGAGTTCAAAAATGCGGCTCCGATTTCCCTGTGGGTTTCAGCGGTTTTCTCGAGTTTTCCAACAAGATCTTTAACACCCAGCAGGTTTTCATGGGAAACTAGAAACCCTTCAAGTTCTTCTTTCGAATAGCGCCTGTGCCCTCCGGGAGTAACAAAAGCCTTGATTCTGCCTTCATCGGTCCATTGACGCAAAGTGGCCTCGCTCACGCCAAGGTTTTGGCTGGCTTCGCTGATGCCTACAAGGGGTTTACGATTCAAATTTCCATCCCAGAACGCTTCTCGAGCTTTATCCAGTAAAGTTAACACGCTTCCAGACTAATATCAATATAATCCAGAGAGGACTCGATTTCAATAATAATTGAACGCTATACAAGAAGTTGCTGTTCGGATTTACGTCAAAATAAGCATAAGCGTAAATAAAAGGGGCGCTATGAAATAGAAATTGGGGGATCTATCAAGGTTTACTTGTTATATTCAATAAAGAACGAGCGGTGTTCAGTCTCACTACTTAGCCCCGCTCGTTCTTAAATGAGCTATTTCTTCAGGCCGCGGGATTTAACACCCTCCCGATAAACAGGATGGAACCGGTAGCAACATCCCGTATCAAGAAAATAAATGGGCGATCAATGCTGAGAGTAACCTGGTTTGCCGGCATCGCAGTACCGACCATAATAACCGCGCTGGCCGCAGCAGCTTCGGTTCCAGCTTCGTCAACAGAAACAAAGGCTTTGTGAACGACATCAGAGATTTGAAGTCCGGGCGTTCCAGTCATACCGGAAAAATCTGATTTATCGCTGAAAGCAACTGCCATACCCATCGAGGAAAGAGCTTGTTTAAGGCTGAAGCTCGAATCGAATTGAAACTTGGGTAACGATAGTATGATGTCCTGCCGAGTCATCGATTCGATGATTGTTTCAGCGGAGCTTGAATCAAGCGCATTTTGAAAGTCGTTGAATTGCCCCGCGTCAGGCACAAAAACGTCCATCGCCAGTTGCCCGCCGTCATAAGGCAATTCCAGTGCCTGGAAACCTTCCGCGGCGAAATAATTGAAATAACCTGTCTGGTGCATCATTTGAGCAGTTACTTTGCCCCCGCTCAACAGATTGAATGTCCCTTCGCCTGTGGACTCTTTCGCGAATGGCGTTTGCCAGGTTGCCTTGAAATAAATTGCGTTCGTAAGGACAAGGCGAGTGAGGTCGGTAACTGCGCCCGGCGGGATCAGGTCCTTGATTTTCCCCTGTGTTTTATCGCTGATGTACTGGTTGATTGATTGACGGGCCACTTCAGCGTTACTGATAAAATCCAGCACTCTCAGGCCGGCCCCGTAATTGACCGCCAGAGTATCAAGATAGCTGGCCAGGAAAGCGAAATTCTTTTGGCCCCAGGCATCATTCACAACATTCAGTTGAAAACCTTCATTTTGCCCGGAAGTCATAGAATCGGACGACTTTCCCCTGCTATCCAACTCTAATGCGAGATAATTAAAGGCCGCGTCCAGCGCCCCCTGGGGCAGAGTGAAATGAAGTGTGCTTGCCATTTGAGTCGCCGTATCGCCCCGCGCGCCTACATACGCCATGGCAATCGCCAGCGAAAGACTATAAGGCGAATAAAACATATTTCCCTCATTTTGAGTTTTGAGAGTCTGGTACAGATCAAATGCGAAAGCATTGTTGCCTTCAACGAGTTGGGTGAGATTGGTGCCTGATGGAGAGAGATCGCGGGCCTTGCTGGATTTAAGCACATCGGCTGATACGGGCGTGGAGCACGCCACAAGAATCAGGCTCAACAAAGGAGCGGTGATTGCCAGCATAGTTTTTTTCATACTCGCCTCGCAAAATTTTCGGGTATTCTTTATTAATATAACGCAAATATTGGAAAAAGGTTATAATCCCGCAGAAATAACAGGTTTTTTTAGCCAACCTGATTGGCATTCTTACACGCCTGACCCACTCCAGACCTTTCCTAAGCAGCACGGGGCAATGCCGTCATATTTGCCATCATGGAGCCTCCCATGGTCATTCGGCCGGCATTTGGCTGAAGGGGATTCTGGAGACTGCCTGCACTTCTCCAATCCAGTTTCTTGGCGAAAGCATTATGCTGGTTAAAAGCTTGCAGCCCGTTTTATACCGTCTTGAATAGCAGAGCCTAAAATAAGATCAACGTTATTTCCAACCACGTCAAGCCCGTCAGCGTTCAGTGTAGTAAAATCGGTGATGCCTAAAAAGTGTAAAATAGTTCTCAGATAGGCGTCTCCCATCTCCCAGGCTTTAGCTTTGCCTTCAGAATAGTAGCCGCCCCTGGTTGTGATATTTATTGCTTTCTTACCATGATTTAATCCCACAGGGCCCTCGGCGGTGTATTTAAAGGTGATGCCGTTAACACATATATAATCGATATAAGCCTTCAAAATTGCAGGGACGCCCAGGTTCCACAAAGGTTCGGCGATGATATACTTGTCAGCTTCTAAAAACTGATAGGCATATTTCAGGATTGGATGATTCTTGCCGGCATCCGGTGCCGGCCGATGAAGCTCATTCAATTGCCCGACAGGCAAAAAAGCGATCCTCTCTTTATACAGATCCAGTGTTATTATTTCGTCATGCGGATGGCTCTTTCTATAAGCTTGCACAAAAGCGTCAGAAATTTTGAATGTCCGGGATTCACCATCCAGCTTTGCATTTGCCTTGATGTACAAAACCTTGCTCATATTCGTACTCCCATCCTGGCCGTATTCTAAATCCAAGACATATTACCACAGAACTTTGGATTTACCCTTTTCTCACCGTGATTAATGTATTCCGGGGAGAGTGCTTTTCACGGCGCAATTCCCCCTATTTTGAGCGCGCCTTTGGTTGACATAACACGTTAGAAATCAAAAAAGCATAGATGGTTTCAGACACTAATCCCTTGAAGCAAACTACTTCTGCTCATTCAGACCTATGAAGGTCGAGGGGTGTTTTTGCAGGATTTTGTGTGCAATTTGGAGAATGGTGGGCGGCATAGGATTCGAACCTATGACCTCCTGCGTGTAAAGCAGATGCTCTAACCAGCTGAGCTAGCCGCCCAAAACCGTGCCTATTTTAACGCTTTTTCACACTGGTGTAAAGTAAAGATGGTTTCAGGGGCTCGTTTTTCCCACCGTTACGCCTCAAATCGAGTGGAATAAATCAGTTATTCCAATGGGACACCAGCCTGTTTTTTCTTGGGAATACGGAGCTCCCGGTTTTTCAGAATGAACAGTTGAACGATCAGCCGAATGGAATATAATATTCAATCTAAAACCACGTATTGATCAGGTCTTCAAAGACCGAGGACGCGAAATGGTTAATCAACAGGATAGGAGCATAATATGAGATTTGAAACAGACGCCATCCATGCAGGACACCGTCCGGATAAAGCCTACGGTGCAATTTCGGTGCCAATATATCAATCGTCGACTTTCGCATTTGAAGATATCGGCAAAACGCGTGGTTTTGAATACTCTCGCATGGGCAACCCTACCAGGAGGGTCCTTGAAGAAACGATCGCTAAACTCGAACGAGGCAAGGCTGGTTTTGCCTGCGCCAGCGGACTGGCGGCTGAATCAGTGATCATCCACCTCCTTAAAGCGGGAGATCACGTCATTGCAGTCGAAGATATCTATGGAGGTACTTTCCGGTTATTCCACGATGTGATGACGCGCTTTGGTCTCGAATTCACATTTATCAAGATGAGCACCAGGGAAGCTATCGAAAGCGCCATTAAACCAAACACACGAATGATCTGGCTTGAAACCCCTTCAAATCCTCTCCTACACATCGTTGATCTCGAGATGGCGGCCGAAGCGGCAAAAAAACACGGTCTTATAAGCGTGATGGATAATACCTTCTCATCCCCGTATTTTCTTCGCCCTCTGGAATTCGGTATCGACATCGTGATGCACTCTACGACCAAATACCTCAACGGGCACAGCGACGTCGTGGGAGGTGCCATCGTCACGAATACTGATGACCTTACCGAACGTGTTGCTTTCCTTCAAAATGCCTTAGGTGCGATAGCCGGGCCGTTTGATAGCTGGCTGGTTTTGAGAGGTATCGAGACCCTGCCTATCAGGATGAAACAGCATGAGATAAATGCGATAGCTGTTGCTCGATTTTTAAAAACCCACCCGGCCGTCAACCGCGTTTATTATCCCGGGCTGGAAGACCACCCCGGGCATTCACTTGCCGCAAAACAGATGAAGGGGTTTGGCGGAATGGTTTCCTTTGAAATGAGGGGCGGGCTGGAATCAGTTAACAATTTCCTCAGAAAAGTGAAAGTATTCACAATGGCGGAGTCCCTCGGCGGGATGACTTCTCTGGCAGGGCACCCCGCCACACAAAGCCACGCTTCGATGAGCCGGGAACAGCGTGAAAAAATAGGAATAAATGAAAGCCTGGTGCGCCTGTCGGTTGGTCTGGAAAATGTGGATGATCTTTTAGAGGACCTGGCGCAGGCCCTTACCTGAGGCATATGCATCAGGCTGTTTAAGGCGCTTCTGAAGGAGTCGACCGGTGAGTTAGTTGATAATTCCGGCGCCCAACACGGTATCGCCGTCATAAAAAACGACTGCCTGTCCCGGTGTCACACCCTTCTGGGGCTGATCAAAAATGACACCCGCTTCATTACCTCTCGGCTCGAGAAGTGCAGGCGCCGGGCTGGCGCCGGAGCGTATTCGGGCTTCGACCCTTGTTGATTTAGTCAACCCGTCAAACGCGATCCAATTTAGACCGGACGCGATCAGTTCATTTCGGAACAGGGCTTCTTCTTCGCCTACAACGATGGTGTTGGTTTCGGCGATTATTTTGATGACATAAAGTTTTTCCTGACCGGGTAGTTCGAGGCCCTTGTGCTGGCCGATGGTGTAGCGGGGTATGCCTTTGTGGATCCCCAACACTTTCCCCTTTCCGTCGGTAATGGGCCCTGGTCTCTCGTACTCAGGAAATAGGCTGTGATAGCCTCCTGAAACGAAATCCTGGCTCTCGGGCTTGTCTGATACGGGCAAGCACATTTCCGACGCGATTTTGCGGACTTGCGACTTCGTAAAGGCTCCCACAGGAAAAACAGCCCTGCTGAGTTGCCGTTGATTGAGAAATGAAAGAAAATACGACTGGTCTTTTTTTGAGTCAACACCTTTTTTTAATAAATACCGTCCGCTGGCAGTTTCGAAATAAGTTCGGGCGTAATGGCCCGTAGCCATGCTGTCAAACTCCAGGCCCGCCTGTTCAGCAGCTTCAACCATCGCCCCAAACTTGACGCGCTGATTGCAGTAAACACAAGGATTGGGCGTCCGACCTTGCTTGTAACCTGAAATGAATTCGGATAAGACCCCGGTTTGGTAAGCCTCGCAAAGGTCGAGTACGTGAAAGGGTATCCCGAGATATTCAGCCACACGGCGTGCATCCTCCAAATCCTCGGTCTCTCCCGGCCCATAACAGCCATGTCGCGCCGAAGATTTAGCCCCCGATGTTTCATTTGCACAAATCTTCATCGTGACAGCCGTCAGTTCATAGCCGGCTTTCTTGAGGATTGCGGCTGCCACCGCCGAATCCACACCTCCGCTCAGGGCAACCAGCATTTTTTCAGCCATGATAGTCAGTCATTTCGATTGAGATAATACCAAAGACATACGAATTACGGAAGAACATACCGGTTGGAATTTAATGTTGTGATATGAATCAACGGGGAGATGGTGCGCTTGGTGGGGCTCGAACCCACGACCTCAGCCTTCGCAGGGCTGCGCTCTAATCCAACTGAGCTACAAGCGCCGAATGGTGCCGAAGGAGAGATTTGAACTCTCACACCCTTTCGAGTACTACGCCCTGAACGTAGCGCGTCTGCCATTCCGCCACTTCGGCGACACATAGAATTATACTGTCGGATGTAGGTAGTGTCAACGTAAAGATATATACAAGGCGACGTTTGACTTGGGTTCAAACAACATCTTAAAATAGTATAAAGAGGAATAAAATGCCGATTTATGAATATATATGCCGGGGATGCGGGTCCAAATTCGAGATGCTGCTCCCGATGAGCCAATCCGAAAAGGATGCAGTTTGCCCAACGTGCGGAAAACAATCCAAACGTGCAATTTCGCGTTTTTCTTGCCTCGCCAAAGATGACACCGGATTTACAGCTCCGGTCGGCGGAAATTCCTGCGGCGGGTGCAGTTCCTCCTCTTGCGGTTCGTGCGGCGCAGGGTAAGACCTCCTTCTACCAAAGTCCAGTCCCGGAAACACCGTTCGAGTCTGTAGCATTCACGATTGCCCCCATGGTAGATGGAAAATCATCTTCCGAATAAATATTCCGCTTTCTCCCCAAGCGGGCTTTAAAATGGTTGACAATAGTTCGTGTCCCTCTGGCAGAATCGGCTGATTTCCAACAACCAGCGCAAGCCGTCTCCGGACAGGGTTTCGGTTTCGATGTCCTCTTTAAACTGATGCGCGCAAGAAAATCGGGTGCGCAAACCACCTGCATTACTAACAGTGAGCCAAAGAGTTTATATATCCGGTCCTGTGAAACTATCCTGTTGAGAGATTTTGCGTTATAAATAGTGAAAATCCGGTTTAAAAGGAGGTGATTCGTGCAAAATATGAAAGACATCGCCATTCAAAGAGCCTTTTTACATCTCCGATGGCTTTTTTGGTCGCCTCAAAAAAGATATGCCTACCTGTGGAACCGAACATGCGGAAGATGATTCTATGTTTTTAGCAATATTCCAAAACCGGCGCGGTTATTATTATCCCGGCGCCGGTTTTTTGATACCACCTGATTTTCTTGGTCGGATCTTGGCTCCCGTGACAAGCAATCAAATTTTATAACACAGGTCATCCGCCATTTTATTCAGGCATAATATTCTTTGCTTTAATACGCCCGAGCCACATAAATCCGGCAACCCAGACTATAACGGCCAGGACCAGGGCTACCAGCCCGACCAGGAGCGTTACGTCCGACCAAAATCCGTCCGGGAAAAGGGTGATCATGTGGTCTCCCATCGGAAACTGCCAGTTCCCCTGGGGGAAAAATATTTCATGGAAAGTGGTAAAAAACCAATCGAAACTGGTAACTGCGAATACCCCAAGGAAACAAATCAGCCCTATGGTTGCGATCCCGCCCCACTTCAATCCGGATGCCAGATCCTGTCTTTTTTGGTTGCGTTTCCCTATTAACATGGCAGTAAAATACCCCGCCGAATAAAGCGCCGACACCACAAACAACCAGTAGTCCAGCCACACAACGCTTTTTACGTCCTTCATATGCAGGATATCCGCCTGATCATAAAGCGGAGCTGTGATGCCGTTATCATAAGTGACATTGATGTCCAGATACTTCTCAGACGGATTATTGAAATAGGTGATAAGTTCAGCCGCGGATTTATCCAATTGGGCGGGGGATATGTTGAGCTCTTGACCGACGGCGTATTTCTCAAAACCATTCGTGTATATCCAGAGGCTGTTAAAGGCCCAGGCAATTGTGCCTGATAGAAGGAAAACAGGGACCAGTACTATAAAAACCCAGTTGGCAATTGATCGGAATATGTTCATGCGGTTATTTTACAGCCTGCTGTACGAAAGTGCTACAATCAGCCAATGACAGACCCCTCCATTTCCAAGCCGGAACATCCATCGGCCTGCTTCCGGTGCGGTGAATGCTGTACCAGGTACCAGGTGCTTCTCGAGCCTTCAGAAATGCAGCGGATAGCCGGCTTTCTAGGTATCGGCGTTGAAAAACTAAAGGCGGAATACACTGACCCTCGCTGGCCGGTGCCGGGAAAATTCCTGCTGAAACACCGTGATAACGGCGGTTGTATTTTCCTCATTCACCGGGGTAAAGAAGCTCTTTGTTCGATCCACGTAGCTAAACCCAGGGCATGCCGGGATTGGTCCCCCTCTCTATCCCGAAAGGAGTGCACCCAGGGGCTCTCGCGTGTCTGGGGGATAACAGCTACTGAAAGTGGAGATTTCTGCGGTACGCCGCACGATAAGGCCGCTTTTGCAGAATACTTGAAATCATTTTCCTCAGAAGATGCTTGATAGGGTTGATTGTTGCGGGGGTTTTCCAAGACAGACTTTGACCGGATAGATAGGCTCTAACCAGCTAAATATAAGGCTTTAAGGACCCACTTGATCAATTTCACGAGGGGAGACAAAGCCCAGAAAAGAAAATACGCCGCCGCCACGCCAGCGACAGCAAAAGCGAAGCCCCCAAGTATATCCGAAGGATAGTGGATGCCCACATATACTCTGGCAAAGCAGGCGACGAATGCCATGCCCAGCAACCATGTGCCCCACTTTTTATTCATTAGCCATATAGCGAGCGCCAAACCGAAAACCACAGCCGCAAGGTTCGACGGAAAAGACGGGTCGGTGGGTTGGTAAAATCCGTGGACAACAGTCGGACCGAGTTGCACGAAAGGCCTGGCACGGTTGAATATTTCGTGAAGGGATGTGCCGGGGGATTTATTATCGACAACATATATGACGTTCGCCCAGGCGACGAATCCGCTGGCGATACCCAGGCTTGCCATTGCCTTTAACACAGCCATTTGATTACGTTCTCTCTCGGCAGCCTCGCGGGTCCCGAACCAAAGACCCACCAGCACGAGACACATGGCAATAATCATGAAGTAATCGTCGGCCAAACCGCTGACCAATCTATCCAAGGCGGGAACATGCCCCCCGAGCCCGTTTATCCAACCAAAAAGCCTTAGGTCAAGACTCACTTGAGTTCCTCACCCAACGCCGCCATACCGCCTGATACCATGTAACTTCTTTGAGTGCTTCGAGACCCTGCGCCCTGGTTTGATTGCTTTGCAGCCGCCATTGGTTGATAAACGAAGACGCAAAAAGACTGAAAATGCCGCCAGCGGCAGTGCTCAAAACGAAAAGCCCGGCTTGTTCAGAACCCTGGATTATCCCTGTTGCATTATGGGAGTTCCATACAAAAAAGAAACCCAAAGCGGGCAGAACTGTGACCGCCGCGAAAAGATAGCTGAAGTGGATACTCGTAAGGCCCCAGCGGCTCTGTGAGGGCCAGAACCTGATCCGAACAGCACCAGGAGAAAAAAGAAGACCTTTCAACCCTGAATTAGCTGCGGCAACCTGGATGACCCCCAACACCGCCACAAAAACGAGGAGACTGTATTCCCACGATAAAACTGACTTTGAGGTTTCTATAACAACTTGGTCCACAATAAGACTTCCTGAATCTAGTTTCAATTATGGTATAATTAGAGGTGATTATAAAGGTTGTCGCCACTAACCGCAAGGCTCACCATGACTACACCATCCTCGAGACTTTTGAGGCTGGCATAGCTTTGTTGGGGTCTGAAATAAAATCGGTGCGCGAAAACCGGGTAAGCCTGGGCGAAGCTTACGTAAAAGCGGAACATGGGGAACTCTGGTTGATAGGGGCACATATAGCCCGATATGAAGCCGCAAGCTATATGAGCCACGAACCGACACGCTCGCGCAAATTGCTCATGCATCGCAAAGAAATACGCATCCTGGTCGGAAAACTGGCCGAAAAAGGTTTGACGCTCATCCCGCTCAGGATGTATATCAAGGAACGCACCGCCAAACTCGAGATCGGTCTCGGGCGCGGAAAAAAGCTTTATGACAAACGTGAAACGATTAAACGCCGGGAAGACGAGCGCGAAATCGAGCGTACCTTAAAAAGGCATTGAGCCGTATGGCTCGCACAAACACGGGGACGCGTGGTCTCGACAGTGGAAGTGTGCTACAGAATTGCAGGCTGAGGTGCCATCACCCTCATTAAACAGGTGGCAAAAAACAACTGCCGAACCTGAATTGGTTCTGGCTGGCTAAATAAGCTAGCCCATCCAGCCTGACCCCACCCCGGCGGGTCAGGATCTGGGTGATGAAAAGTCGGGGTGCCGCCGCCCACATGCCGATAAGGGCGACGAAAGATTAATCGGCTGGCTTCAAAAGACTCCTTCAGTTGAGGCTTTTAGAGCGAGATTAAAGATCTGAATAATCCTGTAGTAGATTCTGGGTCTCTTCTATTGGACGGGGAGTTCGACTCTCCCCCGTCTCCACCAAGAACACCGAGCCTCTGGGCTGAATGTCCAGAGGCTCGTTTATTAATTTAATTTGGGAATTGGCGCGTGACAAAGCCACTTGAAAGATGGGCCTGAATGGCGGTTTCGGCCTGACCGCGATAATGGACTTGGTATGTTTGGCATCAATGTAAACAGCCTCAAGGATTGAAAGAAGCAATCTTCTTTGTTCCTCTGCGGTGGCACGAGCCCAGAGTTCACGAAGGTTCATTATTAACTTCCCCGCCTCTTCAGCGGCGTCAGCAGCCGGGACAGACAATGATTCCATCTCCATTTCCATTAGTTTCTTTTGGCGATGGTATTCTTCGTCGGGGAATAAGCCGTCCACATAAGCTTTCGCCATCCTTCGCAGTCGGCTTTGGGTCTGTTCCCGTTCAATTTGAACGCGTTCAACTTCGTCTTTCAAACTAATAATGGCCAAAACTTCTTCCTGCCATTGCGGTCCTAGTTCGATTGCTGAAACGAGTGTTATTACTTGTGCATCAATCGCCTTGCAGTTGATCGAACCCCCATGCGCCGGACACTCTGCAAGACTTCTTGAAGCTCGGTGTTCTCTATAAAAAGCCCTTCCGCCCTTGAAAGATTGAGACCACATCGGTAACCCACAATACGCGCAGCGCACGAGCCCCTTTAATAGATAAAACCGCCCCGAGGTTGTTGTTATCCCATTAACACGACCACTATTTTTGTTTAACAAAAGCTGTACCGCTTCAAACACTTCAGGAGTTACTAGCTTCTCGTGAAGCCCGTGGTGATTCTTCCCTTTGAAAACGATGCTGCCTGTGTAAAATGGGTTATGCAGAATCCCCCTGACAGAAGCCGTTGTGAACAACCTCGGCCCGGAAACCAAATTTCCGTTTGCGTCATGTAAGCGATGTAAATTGCGCGTCCGGAAACCTTGCTTGTTTAGCCATATTGCCAATTCAGAAAGACTTGTCGCTCCACCGAAATAACGTTTGAACAGGGTCGTAATCACTTTCCCTTCCGCTTTATGGACATGGATTCCGCCGGGATGCTCAGGGTTGCAACGACATGTCTTTTCGCCCTTATCGTTGGTCATCCAACAGGACTCATAACCAAATGGTATACAGCCATTGTGCTTCCCTTCGATTGCCCTTTGCTCAATTCCTTTTTTCACATGAGTACCAAGCGCCCCACTGTAGTATTGAGCAAATGCTCCAAGCATTTGCGTAAATAACATACCTTCTGGCCTGGAATAATCAATATTTTCTGCGATGGAAACAAGCCCGACATTTTGCTTACCGAGAATCGTCAATGACTCCAATGTTACTTTGAGATTCCTTGACCAGCGATCAAGCGTATGAACTACGACAATATCGAACTGGTGTTTGGTTGCATCTTCTAAGAGTTGCCGGAATACCGGGCGTTTCGCGATAGCATCAACATGAGCAGAACGGCCTTCTTCCCGATAAATCTGGGCTACTTCCCAGCCCCGATTTTTACAAAGCTCCCGGAACAGGCGTTCTTGAGCGTCCAGTGAGTGACCATCGATTTGGCTTTGGTCAGAAACCCTCAGGTATGATACCGCCCTAGTCAATCCGATTAGCCTTTTTCACTTACCGATTTTTCTGGATGCTGCCTTTAAAGCAACCTCAGCCAGCGTATTCAGAAAG
>Ga0118677_10001554_pt1 | contig 48322 bp, 42 predicted proteins | sample AliMusrvi5mmetaG_FD_86154 | JGI IMG/M metagenome (GOLD analysis project Ga0118677, IMG submission 86154) | reverse complement strand
CTATCTCAATCTCAATGCGCAAAACCGCATCCCTAACAACCAAAACCAACAACAAACAGCCGCTTGAAATCAGCCTCCAAATCCATCCTGAAAACTTTTACAGATAAAAAGTTGCGCGGCCTGTGTCTATAATACCCACGACCAACCCACCATCAAACGATGCAGAACGCCAGTAATCTTGTCTTCTCCGCCCGAGAAGTCAAACTCTGGACCCTCAGCAACCAGTATAAGTAATTACGAAAAAATTCCTTGCGAAAGATTCGTTTATTTCGTTTATTTCGCTCATGAAACTCCGAACTATGAAACTGACTGAAAATTCCCGAACGACCTTTCCTCGCATAGAGGAGGCCCAGCAAGCCGAGCACGCAGCGCGTTCGTTTGCGTTAATTCCCCGGACGGGCAGTCCGACCCTGCGTGTTGCCGCCACGTCCCAAAACCAGCCGGTGGAGGTTCCCGAAACCGCTTTCCGCATGTTTCTGGAAATCCTCAACCAGATGGCCAGGGGCAATGCTGTTACCCTCGTTCCCACCCATCACGAGCTCACCACACAGCAAGCAGCCGACTTGCTCCATGTTTCCCGGCCCTATTTGGTCAAATTGCTCGAAACCGGAGAGATTCCCCACCACAAAGTAGGCACTCGTAGGCGCTTGAAATTCCAAGACCTAATGTCCTACATGGAAAAAGCCCGTGGCGAGAGTAAGGACGCACTCGACGCCTTGGCTGCTCAAGCTCAGGGACTTGGCATGGGATACTGAATCACTGGCCATGACCACCTACACGGTCCTTTTCGATGCGTGTGTCCTCTATCCCGCGCCGTAGAGGGATTTTCTTCTGAACCTCGCGTGCTCGGGCATATTTCGTGCCCGGTGGAGTGATGAAATCCATGACGAGTGGATCCGTAACCTATTGGAAAACAGGCCCGACCTCACTGCTTCCCAACTCCAGCGCTCCCGTGAATTAATGAACAAGGCGGTTCCCGAATGCCTCGTCACCGGGTATCTGGGAATCGCGCAAAGCCTAACCCTTCCCGATCCTGACGACACACATGTTCTCGCCGCCGCCATTTGCTCTCATGCCCAAGTGATCGTTACTTTCAACGGCAAGGATTTCCCGAAAGACGCACTGACCCCCTATGGAATCGAGGCTCAGCATCCCGACGACTTTGTCCGGCACCTCATTTCCTTGGATTGGAGTGCGGTCTGTGGCGCGTTCAAACGCCAGCGGGTGTCTCTCAAGAATCCTTCTCAAAGTGCAGTGGAACTGCTTGATACATTTGAAAGGCAAGGTCTCGTCATCAGCGTGTCCGAGTTGCGCCAGTTGGTAGAACTCCTATAACCCCGGCATCTTCGATGGACTACACCCATTGGCTCGGCAAACACCTCATCCATTGCTGAGGAAAGGGGTTTAAGCTGAAAATAGATGGAGGCGGAGGTGGGAATCGAACCCACGCATGACGGTTTTGCAAACCATTGCCTTACCTCTTGGCTACTCCGCCCTGCGCTTGACGCGGGAGGCGAGTAATTATGCGCTGGGCGGCCGGGTGTCAACCCTTGGATTTCCTGAACTAGTTTTTTGTCCGGGGGTCAGTAGCCCGTGGTTTAGGGGTTTGCGGTGTCGTGAGTGAATGACTTGTTGACCACCACCTTGAGCGGAAGTGTGACCTTGGTGGATTCGCCGGGCTTGGCTGATGTGGTGGTGACGGTGCCATTGAGTTCAAGGGACTCATCCAACATGGTATCGAGGTTGATGATGGTCTGGCCTGTCAGTTCGACCGATGCCTGGACCTCGCTGCCGTCGGACTGGAAATCAGCGCCTGTGCTGTGAATGGTGATGTCGATGACGGCCACCCTGCGTTTTTCCGAGGAGCGCACCTGGCGGAGTTTCATGGTGCCTATGGTCTGGGCTTTTGATAGATCTTTCTGGATGATCATTTTTACCCATGCCGGATCGAATTCCCATGAGTCGCCAACATTCACCTCGCGGTCCGGGTACCAGTTGCGTTTCAGATAGACTGTGAGCTCGTCTATCTCTGTCTGGATGCGGCTGTATGGGACTGAGCCGTCGAGTTCAAATTTCCAATCTCCGGCGGGGGTTTTGCTCATGGCAAACATCTTGCCGTTGAGCGGGCTGGTGTCGTTGGTTTTTTCCTCCTTGCCGCCGTGGATCTTAGTGACAGTGGATGAGTAAAGATTGTTGACTCTAACCATTCCGCGGCGGGTTCCATCTGCGGCGGGAGCGCGGAAGGTCCATACCAGATCCCTGTCGCGAATCATGAAGATGGAGCCGCTGCTGGATTTTCCGTCTGTGGTTTTCTGAAGGGTGCCGCCGGGCGTCGCTGTGTGGGTGACGAGGTGGACGCTTTCACCAGGTTGCGCACGCACTGGGCCGAAGGTGATTCCGGCTGTGGCGGAAGAAACCAAGGCCATCAGAGACAGGGCAGGGGAGAGAAGGTTGCGGCATTTCATAACCCAGTCAGATTCCATGGTTGGGTGTTTTTGGTCAATTCCCAATCTCTGACACCACGTGGTAGGTATTTATTCTCCGCCGTTTCCCCTGATCACCGCTAATTTCCGTAGAAAATCCGTGCCTCCATGGGGGAAATCCGCGTAAATGTCCGTGGAGCGAGGTTCTAGTCTCTCCGCATCCCGAAAATTTCCACCATGTCTTCCGCCACCACCAACATTCTTGGCAAAGAACGCATCCCTGCCACCGGCGTTCTGGTCATTCCGGGCAGTCTGAATTTTGAGCAACTCCTCCAGCTTGAGAAGATTTTCCAAGGACACAAAATCACGTGGCTAGTAGAGGAAACCGCTCACTTTGATCCTTCCCTGCGCGGGCATCTGGAAAAATCCAGCTCGGGGGCAATGTTTTCCACCACTGATGCCGCGCCGGAAGCCGCTGGTGTCCAACTGAAGGCATTTCTCGAAAATGGTGGGGTTCTGATCTACGTGCCCGGTCGGGCAGCAGTCCGCAATGCGACTTTCTGCCAGATTCCCGCATCCCATATCCGGACACTGTGCGCCTTTGGACTGCCGATTCTTCCACTGGCCATCGATTGCCCACGAGGATCCAGCCTCTGCGTCGAAAGGCGGGCTTCACTGCCTACCTCGGTGTTCGCCTTTGCAAAACCCATCCCCGCCGGTGAGGCCACTGTGGCCGCCTATCAACAGGCACTGCTGGAGGCGGGGGAGCAGGCTTTCAGTAATCGATCCTTGTTCAAGGGTTCACTTGCGATGGCGTTATTGGAAGGCGGACGGAAGCACGGATCGAAAATCCGCATTTTCGACGGAGCGGACGATACAGAGATGTCCTACGACAAAATCTTGGCAGCTGCCATCGCCTTTTCCAAATTCATCAAAGAGGAAACCGACCAGCCGCGGGTGGCCATCGTGCTGCCGCCGGGCAAGGGCGGACTGATCGCCAATCTGGCCGTGCTGTTTGCGGGGAAGACTCCGGTGAATCTAAATTTCACTGCCGGGCCGGAAGCCATCCGCTCGTGCATCCGTCAGGCCGGGGTGGACCGGTTCATTACAGCGGACCCGTTTGTCCGCAAGATTTCCGGATTCCCATGGCCACCTAACAGAGATTTGATTCTTATTGAGCGTGTCCTGCCAACGCTCCGGAAAAAGATCGTCATTTGGGCGGCCCTATCAAAAGTGCTGCCAACCACTGTGCTCGGCGCTGTGCTCGGCCTGAATAAACGCCGCGGCGATGACGAGGCTACGCTGCTCTTCACCTCTGGCTCCTCAGGTGAACCGAAAGGGGTGGCGCTCAGTCACCGCAATGTGCTGTCCAATGTCACGCAGTTCAGCTCGCGCCTCGATCTGGCATCCGGCTCGTCGATTCTCGGTTCTTTGCCTCTATTCCACTCGTTTGGCTGCACGGTCACGCTCTGGTTTCCCATCATCGAAGGCATTAACTTGGTCACCTATCCCAGCCCACTGGAGACGAAGCGTCTGGCAGAACTAATTGCCCTGCATCAAGTTCAACTTTTGCTAGCGACTCCCACCTTCCTGCGTGGCTATATGAAGCGCATTGATCCTGCGCAGTTTGCCTCGCTCACTCTTGTGGTTACGGGTGCAGAGAAACTCTCGCAATCGCTGGCAGACGCGTTCGAGGAGAAATTCGGTATTCGCCCGCAGGAGGGTTACGGACTCACCGAAACTTCGCCCGGATCCAACGTGAATCTACCCGACCCTGAGCCTGAAAAGGATGCCTACACCCTGCCATCTTCGCGCAACGGGTCGGTCGGTCAGATGTTGCCGGGTCTTGCCATCAAGATCACGGATCCCGCCACCGAGCGGGAAATCCCAATCAATCGTCAGGGCATTATCTGGTTCAAGGGAGCCAACGTGTTTTCCGGATACCTCGGAGACCCCAAGAAAACTGAGGATGTTCTCAAGGACGGCTGGTTCCGCACTGGCGATGTGGGGCGCGTCGATGACGACGGGTTCCTCTTCATCGAAGGTCGCATCTCCCGCTTCTCCAAGATCGGTGGGGAAATGGTTCCTCACGAAACCATTGAGGATGCCGTCAACAAGGTGCTGGGTCTCGACGGTGAAACCGAGCGCAAGATCGCCATCGTCGGTGTGCCTGACGAACAGAAGGGCGAGGCCATCATGCTGCTTTCCACCATTGCAGGCTCCGCACTCGAACAGGAATGCATCGATCTTCGCTATAAGTTGCTAGATACGGGACTCTCCTCGCTCTGGTGCCCGAAACATATTCTCCCCGTGTCCGAAATCCCGGTGCTCTCCTCTGGTAAACTCGATATCAAGGCCTGCAATGCACTCGCAAAAAAGGGGTAAGGAAAAGCACCAGTAATCAGGCGCGTAGCATGAAATTCAGAACGAAGAGCAAGCCGCGTGCGGAGAGTCCCCAGTCTTGAATTACAAATTTCATACTTCCATGCCCGACCGTCTAACTGACACCTTCAGCCGCCTCCGCTCTTCAAACCAGAAAGCCTTCGTGGCCTACATTGCTGCCGGGGATCCGGACTTTGAGAGATCGCTGGAAATTATGCACGCTCTCGCGGACGTTGGTTCTGACATTATCGAGCTGGGTCTGCCGTTTTCCGATCCTCTGGCAGACGGCATAGTCAATCAGATGGCTGCTGACCGTGCTCTCAAGGTCGGCATGACCACGGCGCGTGTGCTGGAATTGATCCGCCGTTTCCGCGAAACACATGAGACGCCAGTCGTGCTCTTCACTTATCTGAACCCAGTGTTCACCTATGGGTTCAAGGAATTCCACCATGATGCCGCCGCCGCAGGGGCTGACGGGATTCTATTGCTAGATTTACCGCCAGATGAGGCCACGCACGATGGTGCACTGGCCACGGGCACGGAGCTGAAAAACATTCGCCTGATTGCCCCTACCACTCCGCCGGAGCGTGTGCGCTTGCTGGCTGGATCGGCTGAGGGATTCATTTACGCTCTGTCCCGCACCGGCGTGACCGGAGCTCATGGCGCGCCTTCCGCAAATATCGCGGAGCTGGTAGCATCCATCAAGGTACACACCAAAGTGCCCATATGCGTCGGCTTCGGCATTAGCACTCCCGAGCAGGCGGCTGCAGTGGCCGCTGTGGCGGACGGAGTTATTGTCGGGTCCGCCATTGTGAAACAGGTGGAGCTTCATCAAGACAACCCTGCCGAGGCAGTTAGGTTGTTTGCGGCTCCTCTCATCGCGGCGACCAAGGGTTGAATGCCCGTGACATGGGCGGCATTCCAAGGCAGGTGTTGGAACAGTGCTCCCTTATCGACTTTATTGCTAACCAAATAACTCCCGGCATAGGAGGCATAAGGTCCCGTTGCAGCCGCGGGCGGTGCAGTGTTGGCGGCCATAGTAGATGATTTGCAGGTGCAGTTGGTTCCACGACTCGCGGGGGAAGAGTTTTTTCAGGTCGCGTTCGGTTTGCACGACGTTTTTGCCTGAGGTGAGTTTCCACCGGGTGGCCAGGCGGTGGATGTGGGTGTCCACTGGAAACGCGGGCACGCCGAAGGCCTGTGACATCACGACTGATGCGGTTTTGTGTCCGACTCCGGGCAGGGCCTCTAGCGCGGCGAAATCCGCAGGGACCTCGCCGCCGTGTTCATTCACAAGAATGCTAGAGAGCTCGGAAATCGCGGTGGACTTGCGGGGCGCCAGCCCGCAGGGGCGGATGATGGCGTGGATTTTTTCCACAGGGACCCTGGTCATGTCGCCCGCATTATCCGCCAAAGCGAACAATGCGGGCGTAACTTGATTGACCCTGACATCAGTGCACTGGGCCGAGAGCAGCACGGCAATGAGCAGGGTGTATGCGTCCTTGTGATCTAATGGAATCGGCGTTTCCGGATACAACTCACCCAACCGCCGGCGGATTAGATCGGCCCGTTGTTGTTTGAGCATAGCGGGTATTCCCGGTGGTCTGTCAGATCACTTGGCGAAGTTCGCCGAGACAACATCCCAGTTCACCACGTTCCAGAACGCGGCAATGTAATCGGGGCGGCGGTTCTGATAGTTCAAGTAATACGCGTGCTCCCAGACATCGAGACCAAGGATCGGTTTACCCGAGGAACCGGCTATGGCTTCACCCATGCACGGGCAGTCCTGATTTGCGGTCGAGGACACGGCCAAGGAGCCATCATCCTTTTTCACAAGCCACGCCCATCCGGACCCAAAGCGGGTGGCTCCGGCCTTGGCAAAAGCTTCCTTGAAGGCGTCGAACGAGCCAAAGGCTTTGTCAATGGCTGCAGCGAGATCTCCCGAGGGGGCACTGGCACCACCGGGGGCTATGACTTTCCAGAAAAAAGAGTGGTTGGCATGGCCACCTGCATTATTGCGGACGGCTGCGCGGATGTCCGTTGGCACCGAAGCCAGGTCGCCGACTAATTCGCAGAGCGACTTGGCTTCGAGGTCGGGTTTGCCGGCAAGGGCGTTGTTGAGATTGGTGATGTATGCCTGATGGTGCTTCGTATAGTGGATTTCCATCGTGCGTGCGTCGATGTGGGGTTCGAGCGCGTTGTAGGCAAATCCGAGTTCGGGGAGTGTGTAGGCCATGGTGTTTATGGGTAGTTTGGTTTGCTAATTACCAAGCTTTTGAGTAAAACCGGGTTCAGAGCGACATCCCATAACAAACCGAGCGTTTTGCCACCCGCAAGGGAAAACAACCATGATTCCTCCAGAACTTTCTCCCTATTTGCCGTATATCCTCGCCGCCATCGTGGGCCTGTCGGTCGGGTGGCTCGTCACGAAACTTGTCCTCTCGGGAAAAATTACCGCTGGAGTTGAGCGACTCAAGGCTGAAGAGCGCCGTGCTGCGGATCTCGAAGCCCGACTCGTTCATGCCACGTCCGATGCCACACGCAGCGAACAGGAAGCTCAGACATTCCGCAATCAGATCACTGAACTCCGTACACGCCTAGATGCCGACCTCAGAGCTGCGGCCGAAAAACAAGTGCTGCTCGAACACGCCGAAAGTCGACTAACAGACACTTTCAGGGCGCTCTCTGCCGACGCGCTCCGCGCTTCGTCCGAACAATTCCTCCATCTGGCAAAATCCTCGCTGTCTACCCAGACTGAGGAAGCCAAGGGTGAAATCGAAAAACGCAAGACCGCCATCGAAGCACTCGTGAAACCAGTTGCTGATTCACTGGGGAAATTCGAGTTTCGCATAGGCGAGATAGAAAAAGCGCGCGAAGGCGCATATTCCGAACTTAGGGAGCAGGTTCGCTCGCTGGGTGAAGGTCAAATGGGCCTGCAGCGCGAAACTGCCTCTCTAGTTAGGGCGCTGCGCCAACCGATCGGCCGTGGGCAATGGGGGGAGATGCAGTTGCGCCGTGTGGTCGAACTAGCTGGTATGCAGGAACATTGCGATTTCGAAACCCAGCACACTTCCACCACCGACGAAGGGAAAAAACTCCGTCCTGATCTGATCGTCCGCTTGCCCGGCGGTAAAACCATCGTGGTGGATTCCAAGACCCCGATGGATGGCTATCTCGATGCCCTGGAGGCTACGGATGACGCCTCGCGCGAGGATGCCTTGCAGCGCCATGCCCGCCAGGTGCGCACTCACATCCAACAATTGTCCTCCAAGAACTACACAGCACAATTCGCGCACGCGCCGGAGTTCACTGTCCTCTTCCTGCCCAGTGAATCGTTTTTCTCCGCCGCTCTACAAAGTGATGCAAGTCTGATAGAGCGTGGCGTGGACCAAGGAGTGATCCTTGCCACGCCCACTACGCTTATCGCTCTGCTGCGAGCAGTTGCCTACGGTTGGAGGCAGGAGGCCATCGCTGAAAACGCACGCGAAATCAGCGCACTTGGCCGCACCTTGCACGAACGCCTTGGCAAGTTGGCGGAACATTTTGTCAAACTCGGACGCTCGCTTGACAATGCCGTGGATAATTACAACAGCGCAGTAGGGTCGCTGGAGACCCGTGTTTTAACAACAGCCCGCAAGTTCGAGGAGCTCAAGGCAGCACCCGAGAATGCTACTATTGCCAATCTCGAGCCCATCGACCATCGAACGCGCGGCCTACAATCTATCTCTGCGGGCGTGCTTCCCACCCCCTCTGCGGCAGAGACTTCCGCAGCGTTTGTTCCCAATCCTGCTGCAGTGGATGAGCTGTTAGCGTCGACTCTGGACGATGATTTTACTTTTGTGCCTGAACCGCCTGTCAGCGCCCGGAGCGCAGCGGCGGACCTGCGCTCGGCTCTCGAATGAGGTTGAATTTCCGCTTGCAATCGGGCGGCCTTTTTGGAGAGTCCCCGCCGCAACACACAGCAGCCGAAGTTTTTCCACATCCAGTGGGGCAACGCGGGGAAACCGAACTCCTCGGGGATCAAATCCCGGGGAAGGGGCGCACGGAACGGGCAACCGTTCGCAGGGAGCACTTCCATGCTCAAGCCCGTCAGCTAACCTCGTAGGCGAAATGGAAGGGCAGCGCTTGCCACTCGCAGAGAGTGGTGGCGGTTTCCCGATGAAACCAGCAAACGAACAGTCGGGAACGCCGTTCGCGAGCAAAACACACCACTCATGAATCCTTCAGACCAGCGGGGCAATCGGCTAAAAAACATATTCATCGGAAAATCCCGCGACATCAGAGACCGTGGGATTTTCCACAAGATGTCACTCGTAGCCGTGCTGGCATGGGTAGGGCTGGGAGCTGACGGTCTTTCATCATCGTGTTACGGCCCGGAGGAATCGATCCGCGCGCTGGGCACGCACACGGCTCTGGCGCCGTTTGTGGCATTGGCCACGGTGATCACCATCGTCATCATCTGCGCGAGTTATTCGCAGATTATCGCCTGTTTCCCCAGCGGGGGTGGCGGTTATTTGGTGGCTAGCAAGCTGTTGTCCCCCACAGCGGGGGTGATTTCCGGTTGCGCACTGATCGTGGACTATGTTCTAACGATTGCGTTGTCCATTTCCAGCGGGGCCGATCAGTTGTTCTCGGTATTGCCTGAACACTGGCTGCCATGGAAAATCTATGTAGGCCTAGGGGCAACCGTTTTTCTAACTATACTTAACCTGCGAGGTGTCAAGGAATCGGTGATGTTATGGGCACCGGTGTTTTTCCTGTTTCTAGCCACCCACGGGTTTGCCATAGTGTATGGATTTTGCACGCATTTCGGCAACGCCTCAGCAGTTCTGGCCAGCACCTCAAGGGACTTGGGAGAGTCTCACTCGCAATTGGGCGCACTGGGAATTGCTCTACTTCTTCTGAGATCCTACAGCCTCGGTGCGGGCAGTTATACCGGGATCGAGGCCGTGAGCAACGGACTGCCCATCCTGCGGGAACCACGGGTGGCTACCGGCAAGCGCACGATGGTTTACATGGGCGTGTCGCTTGCGGTGATGGTGGGTGGTCTGTTGTTTTCTTATCTGTTATTTCACGCCGTGCCGCAGGAGGGGAAAACGCTAAATGCTATTCTCTTCGAGCAAATCACAGCCTCTTGGCCTAGCGGCGCATCACAGGCATTCATCGTGGTCTCGATGGCCTCTGCGGCGGTGTTGCTGTTCATCGCGGCGCAAACAGGATTTCTCGATGGTCCACGCGTGCTGGCCAACATGGCCCTGGACCGCTGGTTTCCCACCCGCTTTGCATCGTTGAGCGACCGCTTTGTTGCGCACAACGGAATCCTGCTGATGGGCGGTGCTGCTTTTGTGCTAATTCTGGTGTCCCAAGGGGCGGTGTCATGGCTGGTTGTCTTGTATAGCATCAACGTCTTTATCACTTTCTCGCTGAGCCAGCTTGGTATGATCCGCCATTGGTGGAACGATCGTGCTACTGAACCCGGATGGAAACCGAAACTGGCAATCAATACGGTCGGTTTTTTCCTAACGGCAACTATCCTGGTGGCGCTGGGCATCATTAAGTTCCACGAGGGTGGATGGGTTACTTTCCTAGTGACGGGTTTCCTGATCATTGTGGCTTTTTTCATCCGCAGGCATTACCACAAGACTCTCCAGAGGCTGGCACGCTTGGATGATTTGGTCGAGGCGTTCAGTTCCGAGGGCAAGGGACGTCACCCGGCGGTGGCGGTCACGCCGCTCGATCCGAACGCCAAGACTGCGGTGATTTTCGTTAACGGTTTCAATGGTCTCGGAGTTCACACCACGCTTGGTGTGGTGCGGATGTTCCCGAATGTCTATCAGAATTACCTATTCGTTGAGATTGGTATCGTGGATGCGGGGAACTTCAAGGGTGTGGATGAGCTCGCCCACTTGGAAAAAGATGTGGGCGGGGATGTCCGCAAATACGCCGAGTGCATGAGGGCACGCGGCCTCAAGGCAGAATCCCGCAGCGTGATTGGTTCGGAAATTCTCAGCACCGCTCTCTCGGTAGGCTGCGAGTTGGCCGAAATCTATCCGAACACCACCTTCTTTGGCGGGCAACTGGTCTTCGAAGAAGAAACCTATGTCACCCGTCTGCTGCACAACTTCACCGTTTTCGGAATGCAGCGGGATTTCTTCAGAAAGGGCCTGCCATTCTTCGTGTTGCCGATCCGGGTGTGAGGGAGGAAGGGCTCGGGAAACAAGTTGGGAGGGCTTCCCGCTTGTCAAAGCCTCCTTGGCGGGATAGAAAACCGCGATTCCCATGTCCGAAAAAACACTCTTTGAAAAAATCTGCGAGAAGGAAATCCCAGCCACGATCGTCTATGAGGATGCGTTGTGTGTGGCGTTCCGTGACATCGCGCCACAGGCACCGGTGCATGTTCTTGTCGTGCCGCGCACGCCGCTGACGCGCGTGGGGGCGGCGGTTGCCACTGATCAGGATTTGTTGGGACATCTGCTGTTTGCCGCAGCGGAGGTCGCCCGCAGCGAAGGGGTGGCGGATTCCGGCTACCGACTGGTGATCAACAATGGTCTCGATGGCGGCGAGGCTGTGCCCCACCTGCACATCCATCTGCTAGGTGGGCGCAAGCTCGACTGGCCGCCGGGTTGAATCCTGATAGGATTGCTGAAACCAAGGCTCTGCCGGAAGGTGAAGTTCTAGGTTTCCGCAATCTTTTTCAGATCTTTCAGATGCGGTTTCACACATGGTGCAGATAGTCCCGTGTCTGGTCGCGTTGGGAGGCAGGGGGCAAGGCGCTGCTTGCGAAGGAGATAACAGCACCCACGCCGGCGGCATGGCCCCCCCCCAGTCGCGGCTCCACATCAAACTCGGGAAACCTGTAGCTCGAACGCCGTCTTGCCAAAGTGACAATTCCCCACAGGACAACCAACGCACCCACCACGGCCGTAGCGGGAATCACAAACGGTTTGATCCGGTCAATGATCGGCTGCAGGTGTGCCAGAAGGCCGTGTTTCTTCTTTTGCTCGGTTTGCGCTAGATGTTCAGATAGAGAAGCCTGTCTGTCACTGGCGGAGGTTACACCCATCATCTGTTCCATCCAATCAACACGGATCGAAGTCTGGACCAGAAACGCCTCGAGCTGAGCGGCGGCTCCCTGTCTTTCCGATGCCTTCATGATTGAGCTCTCCAGTGCATGGTGCAGCTCGGCAGGCGGCACATGGTCAAGGATGGAGGGGCTCAGATAGATGACCGAGCGTTGTGGCGCGCCCATGAAATAAAAGACTATAGCAGCAGGTCGGCCTTGCGTGAAAAATCTATCTATCAATTCCTCGGCACTCACCTTGCCCGGGATGTCTTGATCCCCCTTGAATACATAGACGAACAGATCGAGAGATGAGTCCCCTGAGTGATCTTTTAGGAAGTCCAAGCGGTTCTTGTAATCTGCCGAATCCAACAATCCCTGAGGGTCTAATAAAAAATTCTTTGGGCGTTTGTCGAAATAGGCGGACCAGTACTTTTCAGGGACTAGGTCACGCGCTTTTTCCGTTACAACAGGTTCCTGCTCTGTGGGTTTGGCTAGGTCTGGTACCTGCTTATCCGCTGACTCTGTAGTGCTGGGCACCGGATTCTCTCTGAGCAGCGTATCGGCGGCCATTCCGCCATTGGATTCCAGTGAGGCTCTTTGACTATCCTTCCGTGGAGTGGCTCCAGAGTCCGCAGCTCCGCATGCTACCCCAGTCGCTAATACGGCCCAGCACAGGCTCGCGTGCCATATATTCATTTCCGCACCTCCATGGTTTTTTCCCGGGTTTCCACCTCAGCGATATTGCGGTGTCCGGCACGAATACGGCGCACGATGTCACCGGTCTTGGACGGCGGCATAACCTTCTGTTGAAACGACTCAGGGTCCCGGCGAGCCTGCCGACTGCGTTTGCGAAGGATGATTTCCAGTTGGGCAAGGGCTTTGATGATCCCATCCGCATATTTCCCTTCCAACCACCGGGCGTGGGCACGGGATAGGCACTCGAAGGTGTCGGATTCTGTCAGAAACGGGTCCAGCAGGTATCCGTATGCCATGCCCGCTGCCTTGGATTCTGGATCAATCGTTAGCAGGATGCCGGCTTCGTTCGGCTTGTCTATCGGCACATCCTCGAAGGCCGAGCGGTTTAATAGCCAGAATCCAAACTGCCGGAGATTGGCGAACTCACCCAAGGCTCCGGTGTAAACTGCCACAAAAGTTTGTGGGAAAATCTGCGGGATCCTTTCCATAGCTTGCTCCACCCGCCTGCGGTCACCACGTTTGAGGACACCAGCGCTGTCCGTTAGGGATCGCATTCGCACTTCCTCTCTGCCAAATTGCGCATCAGCATCCTCTATTGAAAAACCGCAATGCGGGCACGCCTCCGCAGCTCGATGGATGGGTTGGACACAACGCGGACATTTCATGGTTTGAGAATGAGTTTCCTTACAAGGGTGTTCGTAGTCAGTCAAAGCTAAACATAAAGAAATCCATATTATATCTCCCAAGTTGCGGTATTCCCGTTCATTGTTCTGAAAATCCAACACACTCATCGCTTCCATCTCAGCGGTTTTTCGCCTAAGCCTCTGCGGTGCTGCGCTCGCTGAGATTGATGGACTTCCGCTGTTTCGGGTCGCTTGACCTTGAGGTGCCTGCGGCTGGCGTGATCCTTACGGGGGACAATGCGCAGGGCAAAACCTCGGTGTTGGAGGCGCTATGTGTGCTGATCCGCCTGCATTCACCACGCTCCCATCGCATGGGGATACTCGCCCGCATTGGCAGCGCAGGTTTCGGCATTGCCGGTGATTCATGGGGCGTCGAACGCCAAGTCCGGTACTCTCGCGATGGTCTTGTGTTGAGAGCGGATGATGAACCCTGTGCCAGTAGCAATGCCTACCTTGAAGACGGTGGCTTGGTGGTATGGATGGGCAATGAAGATCTTGACCTAATTCGTGGGCCGGGCGAAGGGAGGAGGCGCTATCTCGATTTTATTGGTGCGCAGACTGACTCTGCTTACCGCCGGTCTTGGTCGCGTTACCGCCGTGCGTTGCGAGCGAAAAATCTCCTGCTTAAAGAGGGGCGGACTCGTGACGCAGAAATCCTTTCCTACGAGGAAATTCTGGCAGAACATGGTACGCGGATCATGGAAATCCGCTCCCGCCTGGTAGAGGAGCTTGCCCCGCTCGCGGCAGATGCGCAGCGCGCCGTGAGTGGCAAGGACGAACCGCTTACCCTGCACTACCTGCCAGCTAGTGGCCCGAATTTGCGCGAATCGATGCTTCAGGCCCGCGAACGAGAAATCCGTCTGCGCCAGACAGTTGTGGGTCCTCATCGCGACGAACTTTTGCTCCGCCTGCATGGCGTGCCCGCAGCAGATTTCGCCAGCGAGGGTCAGCAACGCACGGTAGCCCTGGCCCTCAAACTTGCCCAAGGAAGATTATTAGAATTCCGTGGCGGTAAATCCCCGATCTATTTGATGGATGACATTTTTGGTGACCTCGATCCCAGACGCCGCAATGCGTTGATGCACCACCTGCCGCCGCTTGCCCAAAAGTGGATTACCACGACCCACACCGATTGGCTGCAGGAAACCCCGGCATTGCGTGAAATTCTGCGCGTCACTGTGCGCGCGGGGAAATGTATGACCGACGATTGATCGCAACACGGGATCTTCAGGATAAGACTGTTGGAAATCGCCACTCATTCGATTAGTAACCCATGCGTGACGGAGCAGTGAGACCCGCTTCAGGAAGAAAAATTGAAAATCACGGGTGTGCCCTTGTGGGCACTAGGGGCGATGTAGATCTCGTAGTCACCGGCATCAGCGCGGGGCTTTCCCTTGCGGTCGAAGTAGCCGAGGACTTCTCCCGTTAGGGGAAAGAGGACTGTTGTTTTTTCACCCGGCTTGAGCTTGATGTGCTGGAAGCCGCGTAGTTCCTGTTTCGGACGCGCCCCTTCATGGCAGACAAGCTGGCTGATGTAGAGCTGCACCACCTCATCGCCATCACGTTTTCCGGTGTTGGTGATGGAGGCCTCGGCCCAGGCAGGCTTGCCATCTGCTGCCGGGATAATGCGTGCCGGACTGTAATCAAATGTGGTGTAGGTTAGGCCGTAACCGAACCAGTATTGCACTTTGCCCACGGTATAATCGCGGAAACTGAAATCTGGAAGGCCTGTGCGCAGATAGTTGTAATAATAGGGAGCCTGACCCACATCACGCAGCACAGACATGCTTAGGCGTCCCGAAGGAGAGAGATCGCCGAACAGGAGATCCGCAAGTCCCGGGCCAGCCTGTATGCCGGGCTGCCAGGCATAGAAAACTGCTGCGGACTTCTCCCACACGGAGGGCAGCGATAGTGGGCGACCGCTGAATACAATGGTCACAATGGGTTTGCCGGTGGCGGCCACAGTATCGAACAATGCCTGCTGTTTGCCTCCCAATGATAGATACATGACGGAGCCTCCCTCACCTGTCCAACCGCGGGGTTCTCCTACGGCCATGACCACGACGTCCGCATCCTTGGCCGCATGCACCGCCTCATCAAACTGCACGTTCGCGCTCACGGCAGCCACACTGTCATCCAACACGACACTGCCATCTGCCAGGGTTTTTGTGCGAGGTTCCACGGAGACATCACAACCCTTGACAATAGTTAGGATGGCATCCTTGGCAATCTTGTCCTTGATGCCCTTGGCTAGTGTGGTGCCCCAGCCGCTGCGTCCCGACCAACATCCCTGAATTTCCACCGGGTCATCTCCCACCGGCCCAATGAGCGCGATTTTTTTGATCTCTTTGGAAAGCGGTAGCACTCCATTATTCTTAACTAGCACGGTAGATTTGGCCACGGCCTCGCGTGCAAGTAGCAGGGCATCCGGATGCATTTGCGCAGAGGCGTGTTCCAATTCATTCACATAGGGCCGGTCGAACAAACCGAGCATGAATTTCACGCGCAACACTCGGCGCGCTGCCTCGTCCACCGTGGACTGGGACACGCGACCAGCCTTGATTTCAGCAGCCAGATTAGGCACATAGGCTTCAGAACGCATGTCCATGTCAGTGCCCGCATTGATTGCTAAACGTGCAGCATCCGCTTTGTCCTTGGCGTAACCCCAACAGATCATTTGGGCCACAGCATCCCAGTCGCTGACTACGAAACCACGGAATTTCAACTCGTCGCGAAGAATATCGGTGACCAGGTGATGGTTGGCTGTGGTGGGGATGCCGTCGATGGCGTTGAACGCGCTCATGATAGTCATCGCTCCTGCCTTGATGCCAGCTTGGAACGGCGGCAGGTGAGCATTGTGCAGGGTCCATTCGGTGATTTCAGTGTCGTTCTTGTCTCGGCCACCTGTCGTAGCGCTGTAGCCTACGTAGTGTTTCAGGCAGGCAGCCACGCGATCGGGTGCTGCGATGTTATTGCCCTGGAAACCCCTGACTTGTGCCGCATTGCACAAGGCTGATAGATAAGGGTCCTCTCCACAAGTCTCTGCCACACGGCCCCAGCGCGGGTCACGCGCAAGGTCGCACATCGGTGCGAATACCCAATCGAGTCCTTCGGCCCGCGCTTCCCGCGCGGCCACCGTTTGCGTACGTTCCATCAGCGCTGGGTCGAACGCGCAGGCTTGCCCCAGAGCGATCGGAAACAACGTGCTTGCTCCATGAATGATGTCCATGCCGAAGATCAGCGGAATGCCGAGGCGGGATTCCTGCACCGCAATGCGCTGGAACTGGTTGCGCACTGCCGGGGCAGTGCCCAGCCATATGTAGGACCCCACGCTGCCGCGCCGGATAGCAGGGAAACGAGCCGCATCCTTCTTTTCACTCTGGTCGCCGAATCGCACTTCTTGGCTCAGTTGGCCGAGCTTTTCCTCAAGAGTCATCATTCCTAGCAGGTTTTCAATCCGTTTCTCGACTGGCTGAGAGGGATCTTCATAGGGGTCCTTGCGTCCGTTTTTGTTTAGGTCGATCCAATCGCTCTGATAGATATTGGGGGGCTTCCTTCCGGCGGTCGTGGGGGCTGGATTCACGGCGAAGGAAAGCCCCGCGAGGCAGCGGAACGAGCGTTTCGTGTCAGCCTTCACGGCTACAGTGAAGACGTCTGAAATCGTGGCACCAGTCACAGTGAACTTGCTGAACTCGTTGCCAGAGGGTGTCCTGCTCGTTTCATGGCGAGCGAGCAACTCTCCGCCGTTGACGCGCACGGCCAGTTCCGTGTTGCGGTTGGAATTCTCGCTCGTGGTGCTGTCAAGCACCCAGAATGAGAATGATCCAGCCACGGGATTAATGATTCGGAAGGATACAAGATCCTCCATACTGCCCGGTTGGCCCCGTTCGTTGTATAGCAAGCCGGTTAGCACAGCGGCTCCGTCGGGCGCCATAACCTTGACACAATCCGGATTTTTGGGATCTGCCGCGATCAAGCTACCGCCATTGCCCATCGGTGCGGTGACGATAAAATCCGTTAGTTTAACCAGATTCATTTCCGGGTTGACGCCCTCCTTCTCACCGGGTTTCGGCTTGGCCCCGAAAAAGACATACTGCTCGCCGGGAGCCTGACTGCCTGCCCGGTTGGTCACTTGACTGACAAACGTGACCATCGCTGGAGGCGGATTGTCGGAGGCAGAGTGAACAGGGGCAGAGGCATGGACAATCGCGGTCCAGACGCACAAGCATAGAACGGATCTTATGGGCATACTATTAGATGTCTTACAGGCTGATGTTTCGATAGAAAGCCGGTATTTCACCGGCTTTCTATGTCAGGAAGTGCTAATTCCGCACCTGATTGCGGATCTCCAGCAACTCCTTCATCACGCCGTATAGCGGAGTCGCAGTTTTTTGCGTGCCGAAGGCGTCGTGCAGTGTGAGGTAGAGCGCGTAGAGTCGTTTGTAAACCACATGGGCTTTGGCGTTCGGTTTGAACACGCGCGTTTTCAGGCCGGTCATGGCTTTCTGCGCGGCAGCGCAGGTGTCATAACCGCCCGCCTTGCGTCCTGCCACCACTGCGCCGGCGATCGCCGCTCCGAGCGCGCAGGTCTGGGTCGATCGCGAGATACGGATCGGACGACCGGTCACATCCGCGTAGATCTGCATGACGAGCGGGTTCTTGTCCGCGATTCCGCCGCAGTTGACGATCTGACCGACCTTAGCTCCATACTCCTCAAAGCGGTTGATGATGGTTAGTGCGCCGAAGGCCGTAGCCTCAACCAGCGCGCGATAGATTTCCGCCGGTGTGGTGTAGAGGGTTTGCCCTAACAATAATCCGGTCAGTCGCTGGTCCACCAGCACGGTGCGGTTGCCGTTGTTCCAATCCAGAGCGAGCAGGCCAGATTCGCCGGGGGCAAGTTTGGCTGCCTCATCGCTCAGGGCTTCGTGGGTTCCCACCTTCTTGCCCATAGGTTGGATGTAATTGACAAACCAGTTGAAGATATCGCCTACGGCTGACTGCCCGGCCTCCAGTCCGTAATAACCTGGCAGGATGCTGCCGGGTACGATGCCGCACAGGCCGGGGATGTCGGGAAGTTTCTTGCCTGCTGGCACAACCATCATGTCACAGGTGCTTGTGCCGATAATTTTGACAAGTGTGCCCGGAGCGATGCCGGAGCCGACAGCTCCGAGGTGGGCGTCGAACGCTCCCACCGCGACGGGGATGCCAGCAGGCAGACCGGTGAGTTTTGCCCATTCGGCCGTCAGCCCTCCCGCCTTGTGGTCGATGGCTACTGCCTTGGGCCGGAGGCGCTCGCGGAGTTTGCCGAGTTTCGGATCGAGTTCCGATAGAAACTTCGCGTCCGGATACCCCCCCCACGAGTCGTGATACATCGCCTTGTGTCCGGCGGAACAAATGCCGATACTAAGAAGGTCCGGTGCTTCCGTGCCTGTGAGCATCGCGGGAATCCAATCCGCACACTCCACCCAAAGGTGGGCTGCATCGAATACTGCCGCGCTGGTGCGTAGGCAGTGGAGGATTTTGCTGAAGAACCATTCGCTCGAATAGGTTCCACCACATTTTGCTAGATATTCAGGACGGCGTTTCCGGGCGAGTTCAGTGATCTCTGCGGCTTCGGCAATAGAGGTGTGGTCCTTCCACAGCCAAGCCATGGAGGCAGGGTTTTTAGCGAAGCGTTTATCGAACGCGAGCGGGCGTCCTTTGCGGTCCACCGGGATGGGAGTGCTGCCGGTGGTATCCACGCCGATCCCGATGATGTCAGAAGGTTTGAAGCCTTTCACATCGCGTTTGGCACAGGCGAGCGCCAGTTTAATGCTGATTTCCGCGCCTTTGACATAATCTGCGGGATTTTGTCGTGCAAGGTTAGGGTCGCGGCCGAGAATGACGCCTTGGGTGCCTGTTGCGTAGTTCCATACTGCGGTGGCAATCTCACGACCATTTGCCGTGTTCACGATCACAGCGCGCACCGAGTTGGTGCCATAGTCGAGACCGAGGGTGTATTTGGATTGTTTCATGACGATTTGACAATCTATCATTTCTTCAGTCCGGTTTTAATCTCGGCAAGCGAGACACCCAATGTTGCCTTGGCCACGCCGTCGAGCGCATCCTCCGATCCGCTCAAATGGACGGTCCGGTGGATGTGGGTGAGGCTTGCTCCCGGAGCTAGTGCGACGGCAGGAGAGGAGGATTCGATTTCATAGAATGGACCCATCGGCTTGGCACCAGGAGTGGCGGGGCCGTCGTTATAACTGTTCAAGGCATCACCGCCGAAGGGATTGTCCTGCATTTTCCACAGTGAGTTCACATAATCAGTCACGCCCGCCGGTTGGTTGAACTGAACGATGGTCAAAACGTGGTTATCCGCATCGTAACTGCCGAGGATGGCTTTGCTGCGTTTGGGGTTGATGCCGATCTTGCTGCGCAGTTTGCCGTCACCGCTGAAATACATGACGTCATCCTTGACTACTAGACGGTCCGGTGGAATCACGCCAAAGTAATCCGATGTCACCTTTACTCCGAGTTCAGATTCGGCACCTGACTTGATGGGAACGACGATGGTAGTGGTTGGAGACGGATTATACATGCCGAGGATCCAGACTGACAGAAGGCCGGTTTCCTTTTTCCATCCTTCCTTGCCTGTGTTGGTGATCTTGTTGCTCGTCTGGTAGGCCACCAAGCTTACTCCTTCCGGTGCCTTCACGCCGAGGTTTTTCCATGCGGTTGCAGAATCGAGCAATCGCACTTCACGGTTGACGGCCACCTCGAAGCGGGTCCCTGAATAGTTGGTTAGCGCAAACTCTGCTCCGAATACCGCGTGGTCCTTAGACTGGTTGAGTACCTTGAACGGCAGGGTGTCCAGACTTGCGGGCACTTGCCAGTCGGAGTATTCGAACTTGGCACCTTTGGCGAAGTAGATTGAGAATTGGCCACCTTCCGGGCCCATCCAGAAGCGGTCTTCGCCGCCAAACGCGTTCATGTGCGGCATCACTTTGCCTGAAGCAATCAACTCGCGGTTTATCCAGCCGAAACTCTGACCAGCGTCGCTGCCTGCGGTGCTGGTCATGACGCGCCCCTGCCACGCCGGAGCGACTGCAATTTTCGCCTTGCCGACGTCATCACCTAAGACGATTAGGTCGGTATGGCTTTTGAGGAAGGCGGTGTCGTCGCCAAAGTTGGAGGCGCGGGTGGGTGCAGTGGTTGCGGTCATAAGAGCCAGTGTGGTTATGAATAGGTTTTTTTTCATGGGAATGGATCTAATTGGGTTGTGCGAGGCTGTAGGCTGAATGGTGGTCTATCAAGAGTCTATGACCCGCCGGTGTTTCGTCGGGTGTAGTAACCTGCATGGCGGTAATCCGCAGGATTACTTCACCACCGGGCGGATGACCATGTTGCGGTATTCGATGCCGGTGTGGTCTCCCTGAAGGTAAATTGGTCCTGGACGTAACTGATCAGACCATAACGCGCCTCCAGTGCAACCGAGGATGGGTTGATTGTCGATGATTTTGACTCCGTTGAGGATGACTGTTACGTGGCGATCCACGAGGGTAATATCGAAGGTCTGCCATTCTCCCGGGGGTTTTTCAACGGCAGCTGTAGGGCAGATGCGGCTATAGATGGCACCCATATTGTGGCAATCCAGCGGCTTGCCGTAACTGTCGAATACCTGCACCTCATCGATTCCTCTCAGATAGATCCCGCTATTGCCATTCTTAGGCACTCGGGTTTCAGCAGTAAGATTGAAGTCCTCGAATTCCTTATCCGTGCGCAGGTTGCCGTATGGCTTATGGGGTTTGCCTTCTTCCTGCTCCACGCGGTTGATGAGTAGGCCATTTTCCACACTCCATCCGCTAATGGCCTTGGGGTCTGTGAGGCGCCATCCGGTTAGGTCCTTACCGTTGAACAGGGTGATCGGGTCGCCGAATTTCACTTTGGAGAGGTCTGGGGCTGGGGGCACCGGAGGGGTTCGTTTTCCGGTAAACTTGGCTTGGCTAACGCCCAAACCGTTGGGAAGCTGTTGGCTGGTGACGAGTTCCATCTGGTCACCTTTAACTGTTGCAGTGATGGTTTCCACGGCCTGATGAGTCCGGACCACTTCGCCTTTTTCGTTTTTGTGGTCGATATTGCTGATCCGTATCACGTGGAGCGTGTCTCCACTCACATAGACGCTGGGCACTGGAGTTACGCTGCCACCACCCCAGAGGAGAGAGGCATCGAGATAGCCGTTTTCCTGAGTGACTCCAAGCCAGCCGGCGGCACCGTTGGGGATCGTGAGAGCCCAGTTACCGATAAAGGCATCTGCTGGGCTGGCGGCGTGTATGGGACTCAAGGACATCCCTAAGGCAAGAGCCAGAAGGGACAGTGGTTTGGAATAAATCAGGTGTTTCATGGTGTATATTGTTAACATTAATCCCCGGGCTCTTATCTGCGCTGGTTTGTGCTCCATCAAGCGAAAAAAGGAGCCGAATCCCACCAAACCCGTAGGCAGACACAGAGGATTTCTTGGCTGCGAGCCGGTATTGGCTTGGGAAATGGCGATACGGATGACAGTTCGGGAGTCTTTCAAAGTCCCGACTTTCTGGAAGTTGAATATGACTGCCCCTAAAAGGGTGTTCTGGACACCTCAGGCCTATTGATACAGCGCCACTAGTTTTCGCACGGTATCTTCCTCCAGAAAGTCCTGCTGGTAAATCAGGTGTTCAAGGAGCGGGCATTCTGTTAGATCCTCAAGCACGCCCTTGTTGCTGATCATGGCGGTATCGAGTTCGTCATCGAGTTGGTTGAGGATGATGCCCGCGCAGACCAGCCCTTTGGCGCGGATGGCGTCCACTGTGAGAAGGATGTGATTGAGCGCGCCGAGACGATTGGCGGCCACGAGGATGACCGGGAGCCCTAGGTTCTTGGCTAAATCTGATACCCGGTAATCCGCTGCCAGCGGAACCTCCCAGCCGCCTACGCCCTCCACCAGAACCTGTGTGTGTGCTGCTGCCAAGCGCCGGTAACCGGTGAGCAGTTCCTCGGGGTCAATCGTTCGGTTTTCTAACAAGCAAGCGACATAAGGAGCTACGGGAGTTTGAAGATGTACCGGGTTGACATCGTCCAATGGCAGTCCGCCCGAGGCGAGGGCGAGGATTTTCCCGTCTTCACGATCCCCGCAGGACAATGGTTTGTAGCCCACGGCATCAATGCCTATACCACGCATGGCCTCCAGCATCAGCCGTGTAACGTGGGTTTTTCCCGCACCGGTGTCGGTTCCAGTCAAAAAGAAGCTCATGGCCAAGTGGTGAGTTGTGGCAGCCTGCGGGTCAAGGCTAACCCAGTTGGTGTTTTTTACTTTCGCCTCAGGGAATTCAGGGCCAGAATGGCGGCAGATGACTGCGGATTTTCTAGTGATTGGAGCCGGGATTGCCGGATTGTCGTTTGCCTTGAGGGCGGCGCGGCATGGATCAGTGATCGTTCTGACTAAGGGTGAGGCTTACGAATCCAACACGGCCTGGGCGCAGGGAGGCATTGCCTCGGTGCTGCCTGAGGGGCTGCGGGACATCGGGGATTCTGAGGGAAGTCATGTGGCGGATACTCTGGATGCAGGGGCGGGTTTGTGCCGGGAGGGTGCCGTGCGCACGATTGTGGGAGAGGGGGATGCTGCGATTCAGGATCTGATAGGCTATGAGGTTTCCTTTGACCGGAAGGAGGGGCATTTCCTGTTGGGCAAGGAAGGCGGGCATTCGCACCGCAGGATCCTTCATGCGCGTGACACTACTGGTCTGGAAGTGGCGCGGGCGCTGATCGAGGCCGCGCGCAGGACACCGAATCTGACATTTCTTGAGCATCATGTAGTGATCGATCTTATCACATCCGGTAAGCTGGGGGCAGTGGCGGAGGACCGTGTTCTGGGTGCCTACGTGCTGGAAAAAATGACGGGAGAGGTGAAGGTCTTCCGCGCTGACCGGGTGGTGCTGGCTGCAGGGGGGTGCGGCAAGGTCTATCTCTACACCACCAACCCGGACTCCGCGACGGGGGATGGAGTGGCGCTGGGGTGGAGGGCAGGGGCGCCGGTTTCCAACATGGAGTTTATCCAGTTTCATCCGACGTGTTTTTACAACCCGGGGGCGACAGGTCCAGAGGCACGCTCATTCCTCGTTAGCGAGGCGGTGCGGGGTGAGGGCGGTATATTGATCAATGCCAAGGGCGAGGACTTTACACGGAAAAGCGATCCACGGGGATCGCTGGCACCGCGCGACATCGTCGCGCGGGCAATCGACCGCGAGGTCAAGCGCACGGGCGCGGACTGTGTCTATCTGGATGTGACTCACAAGCCCAAGGGGTTCATGAAGGAGAGATTCCCCTACATTTACGAAACTCTGTTAAAATTCGGTCTGGATTGCGAGGAGCAACCGATTCCAGTGGTGCCCGCTGCCCACTTTCAATGCGGTGGTGTGGTTACTGACGTGAACGGCAGGACCAGCATTAGCGGGCTGTATGCTGTGGGCGAGACAGCCTGCACGGGGTTGCATGGAGCGAACCGTCTGGCATCCAATTCTTTGCTAGAGGGTAACGTGCTGGCCCGGCGGGCACTTGATGAGATCATGCGCCTCTATCCACCCGGCAGGGAGGTTCTCAATCCTCCACTGATTCCCGAATGGGAGCATGGCGACACCGCGGAGCCGGACGAACTCGTGGTGATCTATCATAATTGGGATGAGCTCAGGCGCCTGATGTGGGACTACGTGTCCATCGTGCGCACAGATAATCGTCTGCGTCGTGCGGCATCGCGGCTGAAAAACCTCAGCAGGGAGGTGCGGGAGTTTTACTGGGGACACCGCGTGAATTCTGACATTCTTGAACTCCGCAATTTGGTGCTCACCGCAGGGCTGATCGTGGAGTGTGCGTTGCGCCGCAAGGAGTCGCGCGGGCTGCACTATACGCTGGACTATCCCTACACGGATGACCGCTATCTGGCCGACACGACTATCCGTCGGTTCTGAGCTTGTTATTTCTCTGGCTTGTTTTCTTCCGCCGGTGGCACAACCGGAGGCATAGCTGGCTGGGGAATGCCTCCACCGAAGTGCAGTTGAATGCCCCCTCTTCCGCCGTTCAAAGTGGAGTTGAAGTTGAACATTTGCGCTTTCTTCTGAACTTCGGGAGGAGCGGCTGCCTTGTCTTGTTCGGTATCCCACGGGCCTGACCAGATAATTTTGTTATTCTTGTCGCGTAGCGTCACTTCCTTTCCGTCGTTATCAACGGTTTTGATTTCAATACTTCCGTCTTGGTCCATCATCCGGATGGTTGCGTTACTGTGGGATTCGCCGCTGTTGGGGATGTCTGCGCCGTCAATTTTCCGCATGCCATTCAGCTGGAGTTGCATGCGTTTTTTGATTTCATCCATGTTAGGAAGCATGGGGATTTTTTCTTCTCCCAGATTCCCCTGGATCGCCCCGCGGATGCGGTCTGCCATGTCCTTGGGGATGCCGTCGAGAGGGAGTTCCTGCTCAAGCGGGGCGGCCTGTGCCTGACCTATTTCATCCGGACGGTTGCCGAGAGTGACATCCAGGTTGCCAGGTTTACCTTGGTGAATCACATCAAGTTTGACGGAGTCGCCAGGTTTGTGGGAGGCCATTTCCCGTGAAACGTCCAACTGCGATCCCACGGCTTGGCCGGCGACCTTGGTGATGACATCGTTGACTGTGACTCCGGCTTTGGCCGCAGGGCCATCAGGTGCCAGCGAGCGCACGATGACTCCCTCGCCGGTCTTGAGGTTAAGGTGTTCTGCCAGCATGTCGGGAAGCTCTGCGGCGACAATGCCAAGATAGCCGGTGTTCTGTTTGATAGGTTTGTCGGAGGCGGGTGCTTCATCGGATCCGACTGCGGGGGTGTGGCCAACGGCGGCTGCGGGCGGAGGTGTGTTGTCTGCGGGAGTCTCTATTGCGGAAAGTGGCATGACTAACACACCGGCAATTGCCGCTACGAGAAAAAGAGGGAAGGAATATTTTTTCATGATTATTTCAATTGAGTTATATGATAATCGTAACTGGATGACCGTTTGTTCAAAAAATCGTATCAGTCGGATTTTTCTGGAAGCAGGATATATTCGACGCGGGGTTGTTCTATCTGGTAGGTTTTTCCTTCCGCGTTCTTGAGTGTCACGCGTTCCTTGTATACTACCTTGAGCACGCGCCGCGCCTCTTTGTTAGATTGCCATATGACGCCTTCGTCGTGCGCTTTGCTGAGTTCGCGGTTGAACCCGGCGGGAATCAGGGATTCCGAATTCAGTGCAGGGTGTGGGGTCAGTGGGGTGGTGCTCGTTTTGGCAAGCGGGCTTGTGGCCATGCGGACTGGCATGATCAAGGCGGTCAGGGCACCGCAAAGGGCCACCACGGCGGCGGCCCACCACTGCAGGTTGGAGCGCCGGGCAGGGGTGCGTGATTGTGGGAACGCCAAGATATTGTGATCTTGCTGGAATGTCGTGGTACTGACGATGTTTTCCAAAGATGCCATGAGGGCGGCGGGAAGGATAGCTGGCTTGTTTGACAGCAGATCTTGCTCAAACCGGATTTCATCCGGATCAAACTGGGTAAGCATGGCAGAGGTGGAGGCTTCCAGACGCGCGAGCAGTGCCTCGTCCAGTGCGGTGGGGCAGAGGTTTCTGAGATCCTGTTCGATGGATGAAGGATCGGAAGTCATGGTGGTGGGAGATTGCAGAAAATGGATGGAGAATTCAGATGGAGAGATCACCGCGGTGGCGGGCACCGCGGAGCGAGCGTTTGAGGGCTTCCAGACCATAGCGATACCGCGAGGCTGCCGTGTTTTGGGAAATGCCAAGGATATCGCCAATTTCGGCGAATGTGCGTTCGCCCCAGATTTTCATGATGATAACTTCGGCGAACTTTTCAGGGAGTTCCTTGAGTTTTTGCTCGAGTTGGGAGCGGGTTTCGTCATCGGATGATTCGCTTTCAAACCACGGGTGGAAGGCTTCCTGTGTGGCTTCGCCGGTTTCAATTCCAACGCTATCTTCGCGGCGCTTGCGGCGGTCATCGCGGCGGCTCAGATCAATTGCGAGGCGTCGTATGGTGGTGTAAAGGTAGGGCTGCCATGCCTCGGGACCTCCGATGAATTCATCATTGCGGATTTTTTCCACGAGTTTGACCAAGGCGTCCTGCAACACATCCTCCGCATCAGGAATCGATCGGGTTTGCTGACGAGCAAAGAGCAGGAGTTTAGGGCCATGCCCCTCCAACCAGGCACGCCAGTCAGACGCCACAGGCTTTACTTCTATAGTAGATGCTTGGGGGGGCATATCGGTAATCTCGTCCATAGAATCGTTTCAAGGTGTTGGTTTTGTCTTGGAGGATGGTAGATTGAGGCTACGGGTTCAAGTATTTCGCGTTGCTTGGGGCGTGGTTGGGATGCCAATGTAGCTCCCATGCCACTCATTCGCCACAAGCGGTTTACCGCGATCGATTTCGAATCGACCGGTGCGGTGCTTGGCAAGACAGACAGTCCAGTGCAGGTGGGACTGGCGAGTTGGTCAGTGGAAAGCGGGCATGGCGGGGCATTTGTTTCCTATTTGTTCACTGACCGTCCGGTGCAATGGTCGGCGCGCAAGGTGCACGGCATAGGCCCTGAGCATTTGACTCAGGCCCCCACCTTACTCTCGTTATGGCCTGAGTTGAAACAACGGTTGGCCGGAGCGGTGGTGGTGGCTCATGGGAAAGGCACGGAGAAACGTTTTTTGCGGGCATTTCCGGGGCATGGGTTCGGGCCATGGGTTGACACTTTATTGTTATCACGCGCGGCATGGCCCGACCTAACGGATCACTCGCTGGGGGCACTGTGCGAGTGCCACGGACTGACTGACGCGGTCCGAGCCTTGGTTCCGGGGAGATCCTGGCACGACGCACTGTTCGACGCGGTGGCTTCGCTGGTGTTGCTGGCATATCTGATCGACGTGATGGCGCTGGCGGACCACCCGGTGAAAATCCTGCTGCACCCGGATACTTCAGCTTGGCACCGCACGAAACGATATTGAACCCGGCCCTGTAGTGCATCCGATCCCCGTGCCTGGAGGGAGTCATGTTCTACCAGAAAAGCGTGCTTCCACTTCCTGATTCTTTAAGCTAGCCTCGTCTTTGCATGACCCTTCCTCCCAGGCGCACGAGTGGTTCGACCGCGATGGACGACTACCTTGAACAGATCCTTCACCTGATTGAAACGAAGGGTTATGCCCGCGCTGTGGATATCTCGAAAAATCTCGGTATTTCCCAAGCCAGCGTAACCAATATGCTTCAGCGGCTCGATGCTGAGGGGCTGGTAAAACACGAAAAATACCGTGGAACCATCCTCACCGAGGAAGGTCACCGCATTGCCGGAGCCATCATCGAACGCCATGAGACCTTGACCCGTTTCCTGCGGCTTTTTGGCATCGACGAGGAAACCATTTATCGCGATGTCGAGGGGATGGAGCACCACGTTTCGCGCCCCACACTCGAGGTTATCCGGGCAGTAGCTGATGCCCTTGAGGCCGATTCTGCGCTGCTGGACCGGGTGCGTAGAGGGAACCGGTGAAGTGGTTCAAAATTCGCGCTGAGCGCCGGACGGATATGATTCAAATCGCAATGATCAGGCTCGTGTCTATTTCCATTGAAATGGGACAGGTTCACATGAAAGGGGCCCATTTTAGTGGAGATAAGTTGTCTAAGGGGTGGTATTGAAGGGATTGGTAGTAGGATTTTGGACGGGAAGGCAACTTGTTTTCAAGGGTGAACTTTTTATGTAAAGACTTGATGATCAATCAAGTAAGTCACTGTTCCGGATTTTTTCCTTGCTATGCGCAGGTTAATTCATACATTTATGTCCACATAACCGAATGCACCTATCCAAGAAAGCTGAATATGCTCTCCGCGCCACCATCAATCTCGGCATTGCTGCGGAGGTTGGGCGCGCGACAATTTCGGGCGCTGACCTCGCGGAAGCGAACCGGCTTCCACTTAAATTCATTGAGCGTATTCTGCAAGAACTTCGGGAGGCTGGAATCGTGGAGACTCATCGCGGAAAATTCGGTGGATACTCGTTGGCAAAACCGGCAAACAAGATCCGGGTTGGCGAACTTGTTCGTCTGGTGGATGGTCGGCTAGCCCCCATCAGTTGCGCCAGCGAGAACGCCTATCAACCTTGCAGCTGCCCAGATGAGGATCACTGTGGTCTGCGGATGGTAATGATCGACGTGCGCAATGCGATTGCCAACATTCTGGACCGTTACACCATTGCTGAGGTGGTCGAGGTAACGCTGCGCAAGATGCGCCGTGACGGGGTGCTTCCTCCGTTTGCCTCAGGAGATCCTCTAGCCTCCTTCGCGGAAGGAACCCGTCGTAAAGCTGATCCTGCCGATGGCTTTTTGGCGGGACTCACTAAACTAGCCTATACCCATGAATCAAATGGACTCGACCACATATGATCTTCAGGTTCGCGAGGATGCGAAAACCGACTGGTTGAAAGTCGTCAGTCAGAAGGTCGCCAGCCTCCGTTTTGGATCGGTTCAAATCACAGTCCACGATGGACAAGTGACGGTAGTCGAGAGTGTCGAAAAAACCCGGTTTTCACCTGACCGTAAAGCTCCGGGTAAACGCACCTGATGATTTTTCCCCTTAGCGGATCCCCCTGCATCCGGCATTACCCCTGCCGTGGCCCGCTAAGTTTCCATCTACATACCGCTCCTGAGGGTATTACGACAAACCTCAGCGAGTGCCTCCCCCCAGAACATCGGGCGCAGACACTACGCTGGCATCGAAAATCAATCAAAGACCAAGAATACCCAAGTTCAGAGTTCAGTCCCAATCTTCGACCAACCAATCTCCACCATCTATGAAAACCATCATTCACGCGCTTATTCTGTTCGTCCCGTTTGTGGCGTTGTCCTCCTGTGAGCGGTCCACCAAATCTACCGACAAGGCGACCGGCCCCGTCAAACTCCTCAATGTTTCCTACGATCCGACCCGCGAGTTCTACGCCGATATCAATGAGGTCTTCAAGAAACAGTGGTTAGCGGAAAACGGGCACCCGCTGGAAATCACCCAATCCCACGGTGGTTCCGGTAAACAGGCACGCTCCGTGATTGATGGACTTGAAGCGGATGTGGTTACGCTCGGCCTGGCTGGTGATATCGATGTGATCAGCAAAGAAGGTCAGTTGCTGCCCGCCACCTGGCAGAGCAAGCTACCCAACAACAGCGCGCCTTATACATCCACCATTGTCTTTGTAGTTCGTAAGGGCAACCCGAAGGCAATCAAGGACTGGGGCGATCTGGTGAATGCCGGTGTTCAAGTTATTACCCCGAATCCCAAGACTTCGGGCGGTGCCCGCTGGAACTACCTCGCAGCATGGGCGTGGGCTGAGAAATCCTACGCCAAGGACGAATCCAAGGTTCTAGACTACATGACACGCCTGTTCAAAAACGTTCCGGTGCTGGATACGGGAGCTCGCGGCTCTACCACCACCTTTGCCCAGCGCAAGATCGGCGATGTTTTGCTTTCGTGGGAAAACGAGGCATGGTTGTTAGAAAAAGAATTTCCCGGCCAGACCGAGGTCATCTATCCATCGCAGAGCATCCTCGCGGAGCCTCCGGTGGCCGTGGTTGAGAAGAATGCCGCCAAACATGGTACCACGGAAGTGGCGGAGGCCTATCTGAAGTTTCTTTACACCGATGCGGCCCAGGAAATTGCTGGCAAGCATTTCTATCGCCCTCGCAACAAACAAATTGCCGCGAAGTTTGTGGACAAGCTCCCGTCCCTGCCGCTGGTGACAATCGATGATGACTTCGGCGGTTGGACCAAAGCCCAGAAGACTCACTTTGATGATGGTGGCACTTTTGACAAGATCTACAGTGCTAAATAAGCTGGCATCCCGCTTCACCGTTCATCATGTCCAGACGACGCGTCATTCCCGGTTTTGGTTTGTCGATGGGTTTCACCCTCGCCTACCTGAGCCTGATCATCCTGATTCCGCTGACCGCGCTTTTTATCAAGGCGGCGGGGCTCGGATGGGTGGAGTGGTGGAATCTACTCACCTCGCCGCGTGTCTTGGCCGCCACCAGACTCACCTTTGGGCTGAGCGCCGCGGCCGCGTCAGTTAGCGTCATTTGTGGTTTGCTGGTGACGTGGGTGCTGGTGCGATACAGGTTTCCCGGCAGGGGGCTGCTAGATGCGATGGTGGATCTTCCGTTCGCCCTGCCCACCGCTGTGGCTGGGATTACTCTAACGGCCATTTATGGTAAAACAGGATGGGTAGGCCGCCACATCGCATCTGTTGCCGCATGGGTGAAAGTAACGTGGCATCCCACGGGTTGGTTGGGAGACCAGGTAAACTCATGGGCGGACTTTGGTGCGGCATACAGTCCACTGGGGATTTTCATCGCGCTCACATTCATTGGATTCCCTTTTGTTGTCCGCACTTTGCAACCAGTGATGGAAGACATGGGCCATGACATTGAGGAAGCCGCTGCCACGCTTGGGGCTGGACGCTGGATTGTTTTCCGTCGGGTCATCCTTCCGCTGCTGGTGCCCGCCCTCATCACTGGGTTCACGCTCGCATTCGCCCGCGCCATTGGTGAGTATGGATCGGTCATCTTTATATCTGGCAATTTGCCGATGAAGACTGAGATTCTGCCGCTGTTGATCGTTTCGCAGTTGGAACAGTTCAAGTATGGGGCCGCCGCAGTGATCGCGTCGGGAATGCTAGTCATTTCATTCGCGCTGCTGTTCATCATCAACCTTCTTCAACGCCAGCTAGACTGGCAGAACCGTTAAAACCATGGCCGACCTTCAGGTGACCACGGAGTCCAGGCCCGTCCGCACTCTTTTGATTTTATCAGCACTTGCGGTGCTGAGTCTGTTTTTGTTGTTGCCCTTGTTTGCGGTTTTTACCGAGGCATTGCGGCGGGGTTGGGAGGTGTTCTTTGCGTCCCTGACAGAAGATATGGCATGGTCTGCTATTAAGCTGACGCTGATCGCCGCGGGTGTTTCCGTGCCGCTCAATACGCTATTCGGTCTGGCCGCCGCCTGGTTGGTTACCAAATTCCGATTCAAGGGCAGGGCTTTGCTCATTTCACTCATCGATTTGCCGTTCGCGGTTTCTCCGGTGATTGCTGGTCTCGTCTGGGTGATGATTTTTGGTGTGAAAGGATGGCTACCTCCCGCCAGATTGGCGGAATTGCTGGCTCCTCTCGCGTCGTTGGCAGGGGAAGCTGCTTCCAACAAATCCTTTGGCGGATTGTTTGAAGGCATCGCCGCGTGGTTGGCGGATCCGAAGATCGTGTTTGCCACGCCGGGTATCATCATCGCCACGGTTTTCGTGACATTTCCGTTTGTGGCGCGCGAGTTGATCCCGCTGATGGAGACTCAGGGCAGCGACCAGGAAGAGGCTGCTGTGACTCTTGGTGCCGGAGGATTGCGGATCTTTTTGCGGGTCACGTTACCTAACATCAAGTGGGGGCTGTTGTACGGCGTGCTGCTGTGCAACGCCCGTGCCATGGGCGAGTTTGGTGCGGTCTCCGTTGTGTCAGGGCATATCCGCGGCCAGACTAACACGCTCCCACTCCACATCGAGGTGCTTTACAACGAATATCAATTCAGTGCCGCCTTTGCCTGTGCGACACTGCTTGCCCTGTTAGCCCTGGTCACCCTGGGCATGAAGAGCCTTGTCGAGCGCTTCTCCGTCCAATCTGTCAAAGGAAAACACTGATCTCCGCTTGTCAGAATTCCAGCATATCGCCCCATGTCCATCTCCATCCAATCCATCAGCAAGACCTTCGGTTCCTACAAGGCCCTGGAGGATGTGTCCTTAGAGGTGCCGAACGGATCGCTCACAGCTCTGTTGGGCCCGTCTGGATCCGGTAAAACCACACTCTTGCGCATTGTGGCAGGCCTTGAGTTCGCGGATGACAGTTCCGGGAATATATTGTTCCACGGGGAAAACGTCAGCGGTGTCCCGGCGGGCAAGCGTGGCGTAGGTTTCGTGTTCCAACATTACGCCTTGTTTCGCCACATGACGGTGGCCCAGAATATAGCCTTCGGTCTCACAGTCTTGCCCCGTTCCAAGCGTCCTTCCAAAACCGAGATTCGCGAGCGTGTTCATGAGTTGTTAGGGCTGGTCCGGCTTGACGGTCTTGACAACCGCCGCCCGCACGAACTCTCCGGTGGCCAGAGGCAGCGTGTGGCGCTGGCCCGAGCACTCGCCATCCGCCCCCGCGTGCTTTTATTAGATGAACCATTTGGTGCTCTCGACGCGAAGGTGCGCAAAGATTTGCGCCGCTGGCTGCGCGTGTTTCATGACCAGATCGGTCTTACCACCCTGTTCGTCACTCACGATCAGGAGGAGGCACTTGAACTTGCAGATCAGGTTGTAGTCATGCGCAACGCCCGCATTGAACAAGTGGGCGATCCACAGACGGTTTACGATCACCCGCGCAGCCCTTTTGTTTATGAGTTCCTAGGCAACGTCAACAAGCTCACGGAGGAAGAGGGACTTCATCGTTATATCCGTCCCCAAGAGATCGACATTCTATTTGCAGCGGAATTCAATCCGGATACCGACAAACTCGGCCAAATCCAGCACCTGTTTTCCGCAGGCCCTGTGGCAACCCTGAGTGTGCGTCTAACTGACGGGCAGTTCCTTGAAGTGGAGATGTCACGCAAACAGCTCGACGAGCTAGCTCTCGACACGGGTGACGAGGTGACGGTGCGCGTCAAGTCTGCCGATCTTCCTTGAGCCTGCGCAGGGCATGGTCGAGGGGCGCGGTCGAAGGGCTTGCCATATTCGCAAATCACTCACCCCGCTACCTCATACACATTCTCCCCACATTCCGGATACTTCTCCAGCACATGCTGGAAAAGCACGCCGCACTTCTGTTCAAAAAGATCGGTCGTGTATTTCTCGGGCAATCCGGAATCCAGCATCTTCTCGATCTCTATCCGCACGGCGGCGCGTGTCGTCCGCTTGGTCCGCCACGCAAGCACCAACTTCTCCGTCTTCAGCTTCGCCAGCAAATCCTTGCAAACCTTCTTGATCACTTCGATTTCCTGCGGCGTCAGATCCGGGCCGGGACGGGTGAGAATATCAAACACCGCCAGCTCTTCTTCGCTGATCTGCTCGCGCAAATGGCGCTGCTCCTCATCGTTGAGATCCTTGGTGAAGGTCACCAGTTCCGCGAACAACTGCTCGATGCTCAGCGCGCCGCGGTTATACGCCTCGATCATTTTCTGAAACCGGTCGAGGAAATCGTAGCGGCTCGCGTTCAGGCGGATCAGGTTGTCCAGCTTGCGCTCGATCAAGGCGCGCAACTTTTGTGCCTCGATGTTCTTGTTAGGCGTCTTGGCGAATTTCTTCTCCAACACATCAAAGTCTATCCTGCTCAGATCAATCGTCTTCGCTTCCGCTCCGGGTTTCTTCTGCGCCTCGGTGACGATGGATTTGTCCAGCACCTCGGAGATTTTTCCCATCACTTCCGTGATGTCCACCGGGTCCTTGTCGGCGCGCACTGCTTTCGCCAGTTCGGCGATCACCTGCGCCCTTGGCGCTAACAACGGGATCACCGGGTCCGGCATCACCGCCTTGTAAAGCCGTGCCACGTCGTTCGCTTGGCCGAGGAAGGAATCCGTCACCTCGTCCGTGCGCAGCAGTTGGTTCACCGCAGGGATGAACAGCTTGTTCGATGAATCCGGAATAGCCGACAGATCCACGTTCTGTTTCCGGCAGAACTCCGCCACTTGATCCAGCGCGATCCGCAGGGCTTCCACCAATTCCTTCTTGTCCTTCACCGGCATCTCGCCGCCGCCGGTGCCTGCACCGTAGATGGCCAAGGCCTTTTCCAACTCCTGAAACACGTTCGCGTAATCGACGATCAGGCCGTTCACCTTGTCGCCATACACCCGGTTGACGCGGGCGATGGTTTGCATCAGCGTGTGGCCGCGCATCGGTTTGTCCAGATAGAGCGTCGAGCAGCTCGGCGCATCGAAACCCGTGAGCCACATCGCGCAGACGAAAACCAGTCGGAACTTGTCCTCCGGATTCTTGAACTTCTCCTCCAAGTCCTCCTTCACCATCCGCTCGCGGTGAGGCAGGATGTCGAAGCCCTTTTCCTTCATCTCGGAAATCTCATTCTGCCCCGGCGAGACCACCACTGCCATGTCCGTCTCCTGTAGATTAACCAGCCGTGCATGCAGCGTGGCGAAATCCGGATGACTTCCAGCCATCCCGTCCAGAGCTTTCAACACGCGGGCCTTTTCCGCCTCCCACTCGGCGCGGACTTTTTCATACATCCGCAGCGTCGTCAGCTTGTCGATGGAAACGACCATCGCCTTGCCCTGATAGCCGCGGTTCAGGAAGTGATGGACGATGTCCTTCGCCACCGCGTCCAGCCGGTCATCGCGGGTGATCAGGTGATAGCGCTGGCCCAGCACTTTCCGCAGCTTCTCCTCCTGATCTGGATCCAGCCCGGCGTCATCGATTGTTTGATAGATTTCCTCGTTGAGCTCCGGGTTGGTGATCTGTAACTCCGGCGTCCGGTTCTCGTAGAACAACGGCACCGTCGCCCCGTCCTCCACGGACTGCCTGAAATTATAGACACTCACGTAATCGCCGAAGACCTCACGCGTGCGTTCCTCCCCGGAGATCAGCGGCGTGCCGGTAAAGGCCACGAACTTTGCGTTCGGCAGTGCCGTGCGCATATTCATCGCCAGCGTGTCGTATTGGCTGCGGTGCGCCTCGTCCGTCAATACGATGATGTCAGGCCGATCCGAAAGTATTGGATGCAGTGTCCCCGGCTCCGTGCGGAACTTGTGGATCAGCGTGAACACATAGCGGTGGTCCTCACCCAGCAGCTTCCGCAGGTGGCTCGCGCTTGTCGCCTGGCACAGCTCGGTTGCCGCGCCGCAGGCCAAGAAGGTCCGGTAAATCTGCGTGTCCAGCTCCGTCCGGTCCGTGATCACCACGAAGGTCCAGTTCCCCATAAGCTTTCGGAACACCTTCTCCGCGAAGAACACCATCGAGTAGCTTTTGCCAGCGCCTTGGGTGTGCCAGAAAACTCCTATTCGATTCTTCGAAGTCGAACCCTCACCCCCGGCCCCTCTCCCAGAGGTAGAGGGGAGTTCTTTGGCGATTTCCATCAGCACATTCTCGGTTTCATGAAGAATTGCCGCGTTCTTGAAACGAATGACCTTCAGCTTTTGCGAGCGCAGGTATGATAAGTAGCTGGCTGTCCTAAAGACGAAGCGGAACTTCCATCGTCTTCGGTAGTCCGGTCAACCACCTGCCAGAATGAACGGTGCGGTATACCTTCGTTAGCCTCGAAACAATCGGGCTTTAGCTCCCATATCAACAGCGATCCGAATGGCCATCCACGGAAAAGCGAATCCATAAGAAGAGTCACTTGTCTTGGCGTCCAAACGTAGGGGCGCTGTAGATCGGGAATAACGTAGGTGGCATTCACGGTCGCCTTCTTGATAATTTCAGAAAGTGCCTCACGCCTAGAATCGTATTTGATGCTCATGAATTATTGAACTTTGTCACTTTTCTACCTGCGCCAAAAGTAGCTTTGGCAGCAGCAAGTCGCGGGTGCGGCGGAGGGTTAGGTTGCGGCGGTGGAGTTTGTGCTGTAGCACCTGATTTGCTTCTGCCATTGCGTTGAAACGTGTCAGCAGATCACTTGGCGGCACAATGACGTCCGCGTTTTCAAAAATCCCTGAGTTTACAGCCGGATAAGCAGCACCCGAGGCGTGGTTGACGAGATAGCTGGTGAAGTCTTCGGTCGTCGTAGCCTGGTAGAGGTAGCTCCAAGGAACTGAACGAGCTGAAAGCACGGCAAAGCCAGTCGACACGATGAGCTCTTCTGCTGGGTCTATGATCAGTGAGAAAGAGCGGCGATTGGGACGAACGGTTGACCAAATAATGTCACCATGTCGGACGAGGCGCCTCGCCCGACTCGGGGCGGATTTGAAACTCATCGCCTCAATATTATCGATTGAGCCCGTAGAAACGGACGCGATGTCGATGTAATGAATTTCTTCGGGAGCGTTGGTGGCCCGGATGCTCTCTGCGTTTACTCCAGCGATTTCCGCCAGTTTCTTGACTATCCACCCTTTCGGAATCTGGCCGAGAGAAGAGTCCGTGAATCGCACAGATTCGTGGCCGGGGAAGCGGAAGTGGACGAACCACTCGCGGTAGAGGGATTGCGCCATCTGCTCCAGGATCTTGATGCGGCGCAGGTTGTTCTCGATCAGGTCGTCGTAGGCTGAGAGGATGCCCGCGATCTTGCGTTGGGTGGCGAGATCGGGAACGTCGAAGTCAAACGACATTAATTTCTCAACGCTCATATTATCCTGTGTCGTGCCGCGAGAAATGCTTTGCATGCCAAGCTTCAGGATATCGATGTAGTATTTGATAAACCTCACGTCCGCCTTGTCCGCATCGGGAACGAATCCAACAACACTATCCGGAAAACAGCCCGGAATGCCGAGTATCGCCGTCTCTGCGATATTTGCCGCGATCGTAATGCAAAGCGTCCCCTTGTCCCACATCTTGCTTTGAGCCAAGCCCGCCTCACTGTAAGTCTGTGTGTATTCTGTCAGATATAGGTTCGCGGCCTTGATGTCGCCGGTTTGGAAGAAGGGATACTCTCCGCCATAAAGCGCCGCATCATTTCGAGGACGATGGCGTGAACGCCCGCGACTCACGAAACCGAGTTCGTCGAGGCGTGTCGTTTTTGTTGCTGGAGAAAGGGTCTTCATGCCTCCAAAAGTTCCACGACGTTTTCCGCAATCTTCTCCTCAAGCTCCCGCGCTTCAGTGTTGAGGACTTCGAGTTCCTCGTTAAGGGATTTCTTGCGTAGGCTCATTCGAGGGGGGCCGGGTTTTTGAGTGATTTCTTCTCCTCAGTGGTCAGCCGCCGTTCAACTTTTTTGATATCTTCTTCCGGCGGCAGTGATTCGGGACGGATGCCGCGTTCTAGCAGGGTTTTTCTCACCGCCTTGTTATTGCTGATGTGTTCGTTAGAAATCGAGAATTCGGACGAGAGTCCGCGTTCGCGGGAATTGAAGATGGTGATCTCGGTGGCGAAGTCCTTGGCTTTGAGAATGATGGTGGGTGCGAAGTCAGCGAGTGGGCGGCTGGCTGGAACCTTCCATTGCGCTTTCATTGCTTGGGTGCTTTGGCCGAAGAGGGCGTGGTCGCCCTTGCTGCGGATAAGGGCGAAGTCCTGATTGCCGCCGGTCTGCTCGAAAATGACCGAGGAAAGATCCTTTTCAGTGGTGGTGAGTTTCTGGCGAGCCTGCACTCGTTCTGCTTCGAGCAGCCGTTGTTCGATCAGCTCGGCTTTGCGGGTCTGCACCGCGAAGTAGGTCTGGGCGAAGGCGATTTCCTGCTTCCTCGGATCACCATTCTGGGCTGTGAGGTAGCAGGCGTAGCGAGTGAGCATGAGATCGTCTATCTCACGGTTGGTGCCGGAGCCGATCTCGACCATTTTGTTGACGTCAACAAAATGGTCGGAAACCTGATGTCCTGAGACTTCGCAGGCGATTTTCGCCTTGGACACAGCGGACTGGTTGAAATTCCGCCATTCGGCGTATCCGAGGAGATGCTGGAGATCGCGGGCAAGCCAGTATTCCACCCCGCTCTCGGTCTGCTGGGCGTGGGCTTCGAAATTGTCCGTAAGACTGTGAATGAGATCGGATTTCATGCTTCGAGAAGTTCCACTACGTTTTCCGCGATCTTCGCTTCAAGCTCCCGCGCTTCGGCGTTGAGGACTTCGAGTTCCTCATTGAGAGCTTCGAGCTGTTCCTTGAAATTCTCGTCACTGAGGTCCTCGCCCTTGGCGACGCCGACGTAGCGGCCGGGATTGAGCGACCAGCCTTGGGCTTCGATCTCGGTGAGGGTAGCGGCTTTGCACAAGCCAGCGACATCGGCATAGCAGATTGCTGGCTTGCCCTCACCCCCGGCCCCTCTCCCAGAGGGAGAGGGGAAGCTGAAGATTTCGCGGATCTTGGGCTCGGAGCCGTGGTGGAACTCACAGGGTTCTCCGCGGTAAAGGCGGACGGCGTTGGCGAGGAATTCGAGCTGCGCTTGGGTGAAATCGCGGTGGGCGCGGTCTAATTGGCGATAGATATGGCGGGCGTCGATGAACAAGACGGTGTCCGCGCGCTCGGTGCCAGCCTTGCCTTTGTCGAAGAACCAGAGCGTACAAGGAAGCGTTACCGTAAAGAAGAAATTCGGGCCGATAGCGACCATGACGTCCACATGACCGGCGCGGATGATTTTTTCCCGGATGTCCTGCTCGGAGGCGCGGGCATCGGCGGCGGAGTTTGCCATGACGAATCCGGCGCGGCCCTTTTTGTTGAGTGCGGAGTGGAAATGCTGAATCCAGAGGTAGTTGCCATTGTCGGTGCGCGGGATGCCGTAGGGATAGCGCGGATCTCCGGCTAGTCGCTCCTTGTCGATCTTGCTGACATTGAAGGGTGGATTCGCCAGCACGAAGTCGAAGCGACCGACGGAGTCCTGGAGGTCCTCGTAGTAGGTGTTTCCCTGCTTGATATCACCGCTCAGCCCGTGGACGGCGAGGTTCAGCCGCGCGAGACGGGCGGTGTCCGTGACACGTTCCTGACCGTGGACAGAGATTTCCTTGATCGGATCGCCGCTGTATCCACCCTCTTTCCCCCTCGCCCCTTGGTCACCCTCTTTCTCCCTCGCCCCTTGGTCACCCTCTTTCTCCCTCGCCCTTTGGCTATCCTCTTTCTCCCTCGCCCTTTGGCTATCCTCTTTCTCCCTCGCCCTCTGGGAGAGGGTCGGGGTGAGGGATCTGCTTGATTTGTGGGCCTCAACAAATCGAGCAGATTGGATAAACATGCCGCCGGAGCCGCAAGCGGGATCGAGGATGCGGCCGTGGTAGGGCTCTAGGATTTCCACAATCAGCCGAACGATGGAGGTGGGTGTGTAGAATTCGCCACCTTTCTGGCCCTCGCTCATGGCGAACTTGCCAAGGAAGTATTCGTAGATCAGGCCGAAAGTGTCGCCACCCTTGTCCATGGCGATCGAGTTCATGGTCTTGAGCAGGGCGGCGAGAGTCTTGCTTTCGAGGATGTGATAGTTCTTCGGCAGCACATCGGCCAGGTCTGGGTTTTCCTTTTCGATGGCGCGCATCGCGTCATTCACGGCCTGGCCGACATTCGCGCCCTCCGGCAGGCTGAGCAGATGGGAGAAGCGGGCTTCGGCTGGCAGATAGACCACTCCCGCCGCATGATAGTCCGTGGGGCCGATCTTCCGCCGCGATCCGGCCTGTGGTTTGAGGTCCTTTTCCACCGCAGCAAAGCGCACATCCGCGTAGCGTAGGAAAATCAGGCCGAGGACGGTGGGCGAGTATTCGGAAGGTTTGAGTGCAGCACCAGCCCAGAGCTGGTTAGCGGCGTCCCAGAGCTTCTTTTCGAGTGCGGCGTGGGAGTCGTCGGCGGTGGCGGGTTCGGACCAGTGCATGGATTGATTTGGAGACTAGCAGAGGGCGCTGGCTATGAAAGCCCAAATCTCTGGGGCCGCTTCTCGCGCTCTAACATTTTACCTCCGGTCCGGCCACCGACACTTCCAACGGCCGTCACCGGGAAAGCAATTTCCTAGCATTAAAAGCGGATACGCGGCGGAAGAAACGCCGGGAAGGGGAGAGAATGGAGGGTGGCTGAGCAGGAGCGAGAATCCGCCCAATCACTTGAATTCATTCCTGTATAAGCGGCCATAAAGCTCTTGTGCCAAGATTGCAGCATCACGCAAAATCTCGAAGGCATTAGCAGCTTCCGCAGGACGATTTGCATGAATCACTTCACTTGTTCGAGAAATGATCCCGTATATCCTCGCTTGAAGGTCGTAACCTTGAGTTTTCCTCTTTCCGACAAGAAGCTCTATTCTCTCGCTCAAGCCACTTCGCTCCATGTCATCATCGCTCGTAATTCGCCCGCAGCGGCGAAGAATATCCACTATGCAGCATTCGATCAGGGATCTGCAAAGGGAAATGGTCGCCGCTGGAAGACTCAGGCAGTATGCTTCTCGAGCCTCTCTGAAAAGACTGCTCACCTCAAGTGGGATGTCATCCAGCACTACTAAAGGTCTGATCTTCTTTAGCTCAATGGCGTAGTTATCTGGATGATACTTATTTGCAATATGCCAAAAGTATTCTTCTGATTTAATATCCCCGTCATTGCTAACAACTTCCGAGCGAATCTGATTAAATAACTGCTGGAGTTCACGGTCGGCAATAACTACAGAATCAGCGTACAAAGCAGCTTTTTTAATTTCTCGTTGGAGTCGGTAATACTCACCGATTTCACTAAAATCGTTGGTAAGCTGTTCAAGTAAGGGAGTTTCCTTCTGCCATTTTTCATAAGCGTTCTTCAATTCCCTGAATCGACTAAGCTTCTGGGTGATATCAGCAGTGATTGGTGTTTTTTCCATTCCTGATTTTAAAGGTAATGGTTCTTGAGGGATTACGGTGGTGATCCTTGCAGGAAAAAGCCGATGCGTCAAACTTCTCTGGGGTCATTCCCCTACCGTAACATTACGCCTCCGGTCCACCGCTTCAACTCCCTCCAAAATCCACGCCCCGCGCCACCAAGCTTGTACGCTCGGACATTTAGGCAGCCAGAACAACCTACTAAATTGTAGTCATTAATTTGTTATAATATGTGATTTTTAGGGTGAATTTCATAACCTTACACCTAAAAAAGATTACTTATTTGGTCAATGTAGTAATGTATTGTAAAGAATTGATAATAAATGTGTTAAATCATATTTGCGTGCGAGTTTTTGGGGGAAATGTTGAAAAATTTGATTTTTTTCTGAAAAAACTATTGCCAATACCCTATAGATGGGGTAGATTTAATTCGTCGCCGCGATGCGACATTGTTTACCCCCACCAAGGGCAACAAAAAAGCGACCCTACTTAGGGAGCATAATCCCCCCGCAAGCTGGCCACCCTACGAACGGAGTCCGCGGCAAATTGACCAGCATTCAAAAACACGCCTGAGAAGGCAAGGGCGTGAACCGCTTCAGCGGACACGGATAGACCTAGAATCCCCCGAGAAGAAAACGACGTTAATCTGTTTATGACCCACGAGGAATACAGTTCGAAGACTCAATTATGGCAATCCGGCCTGAGGGGCGGACTGCTTCTCGACTGTCACTGTTAACCGGGCTCTTTATGCCCGTTCCTTTGCAAGCCGTCATGCTTGCGTTCGGTCCATCTTTCGCCATTTGGGCTACACGCATGCTTCTTTCATTAACCAACCAACCTTATATGAAAAACACGAATCATACACATAAATTGAAATCAACCGGTGCCTTACTGGCACTGGCCATCACCACATTGTCCGCGAGCGCCCAGAATGTTCCCAACCCTGCATCAGGGGATGTGTTCCTGGGTTTCAGGTCGCCCAGTACCTCAGTGTCGTATCTTGTCGATATTGGCCAGGCCTCGCAATTCATCAACGCCACACCCGGAACATCATTCACGCTGGGTACCATTGGCGATATCGGATCCGATCTTACTGCCAATTTCGGAAGTTGGTCCTCGAGCTCAACTGTTTACTGGGGGATTTTCGGTGCCAACTCCTCAGCTGCGCCCTCGTTATATGTTTCTAAGGCAAGAACGAGTCCGGGAACCCAAAGCGCTCCGTGGAATGGTCTAGCAAGTAGTGATGCGACTGCCACCAAATCACAGATCTACAGTGTTATTTATGGGCCTTATGGGTATCAGGGAGCAGCAGCCACTGCCAACAGCTCAGTGGGCGCGTTGCAGACCAACTTCACCGGTAGCGGGAGTTACAATTATCAGGTCACCAGAAGTGGCACTGACTTTGGCAGCCTTAGCCAGTGGTCGAGTATTGAGACAAATTTCAGCGCCGGGGCTTCCTCGACCGTATTGGATTTTTACTGGATCCGGTCTTCAACTCAGAGTGTGTTCTTTATAGGCACATTCACCATCAGCAGCTATGGAGTCGTAACTTTCACAGCAGTTCCTGGAAGTTATAGCACGACCAATGACGGTCGTTCCGATGCCGAGAAGGTTGCTGCCGGAGTCAGCATATACACTGCGAACGACTTCCCGGTAATTCAAAGTGTCCAGAACACTTTGAGTGGTATTTCAGTGCAGTTCCAGACTGCCGCAAGCCGCACATACAATGTTCAGTATTCGACGGATCTTGTGACTTGGACAACCGTTGGAACCTACACATCGGGATCTACAGGCGCATTGCATACGTTCCTCGACACAGACGCGGGGCGGCGCAGCAGTCCCAAGGCATTTTATCGTTTGAAAATTTCACAATAGTCAAAATCACACTTCCTTCACAAAGACACAAACAAATCTAACAATATACACACACAATCATTATGAAACTAATCAAAAACATGACATTTGCCGCGCTGGCTTTGCTCAGCGTAGAATCCGCGTATTCCACCCCCACCACCATCTACATCGCCGGGTCAAACGGTGACCGGGCTGGCACTCAACTTGGTATCTCACAAATCCTTTCTTCCGGATGGACCTTCCAGGGAATTAACGGCAGTACTTCATCAACCGGCACTTTGAGCACAGCTACCGGAGCCAACTTCGGTGCGTGGCATGGCTATTATGGCGGCAATGAGTATATCATCAAGGTGTCATTCATCGGTGCGCTTGCAGGAGACGCCGCAGTGGCGGGAAATGTAGCGCAACCATTTGTGGTCAGTAACGGAACGGGTAGCGGCGCTGTCGTTAGTCCTCTGACTGGAGTGCTGGGTACGGACTATACTCTTCAAAATGCCGACTTCGGCTTCTCCACCGTTTTCCAAGCCACCACCCCGTTTCTGGGTGTCTATAACGGCGTTACCTACAATGCGGTGACCGAGGAAGTTGTCGGCGCTTCGCCGCTCGGTTTCTACGCAAGCCCGGGTTTCCCAGGCACAAATATCACCACTCAACTTGCGCAGCAGCTCTATGCGACTGGCAATCTCCCTGTGTCGTTGTTCACCGGAAACTATACCACTGACAATCACAAATACGTCTACGCACTGAGTCGCGACACAGATGCTGGCCAACGCTATGGGATCTTTGCCGAGACTGGTACTGGTAACAGCGGAACGATAACGGCTTGGCAACCGACCATCACTGGTCAGATCACAGGCACAGGCGGCCTCAAATACGGTGGCACGGTTAATTCCCAAATTCTGTGGCCGGCCGAAACCAAAAACGGCATCTACAGCCCAACTGGAAGTGGTGGGTATAGCAGTGGAGCACTCATTGCCCAGCCCTTGACCACTGTCCTTGGGGCCAATGCATATCAAGGGCAATACACCGATCCCGACACGGGAACTACGCTGTATCTACATTCCGATGCGACCGCAGGCTACTACATTGGTTACCTCACACCCACTGATGCAAATCCTGGCGTCTTGGGCACAACAGGCGTGGTGCCATCTGGCAGTCGTGGAGTGGCTCTTACCTACAATGGCGTGGCTCTCACCAATGCCAATGTCCAGAACGGCACATATACAGCATGGGTGTATAACCGCATTATCAAACCCACAAGCGGTTTGGCCGGTTTGAAATTGACCATTCACGATGTGCTGCGTGACCAGATTAAGAACACCGCAGCCGCTGGTTCTGGCGCTATCGCGCTGGACTCCAACTTCCTGGTCCAGCGGTTTGCCGATGGGGGATTCGTCACCGTCAAATGATCTGACATTCATGTCAGCCATACACACACTACAGGTTGTTGATTGATGGAATTATCTTTGACTTCCATTACCCTATTATCAGTAATCCGCGCGGCTGTAGGCCGCGCGGATTTGATCGTTATCCCGGGTTCTTCAAATTGGAAAACATCCGGGCTAATCTTGCGACCGAGGTCACACACGGGGGTGGGGATTCTGCTGAGTTTTGTATTGTTGCTTGCCTCTTTGCCCGGGCAAGACCTCCAGAAGTTTTACATACGTGAATACCGGGTAGAGGGAGCGAAGCGTCTGAAGAACCTGGAAGTGGGCGAGGCGGTCTATCCGTTTTTGGGTCCTGGCAGAACCACTGATGATGTGGAGCAGGCGCGCGCGGCCCTGGAAAAGGTCTATCACGACAAGGGCTTCCAGACGGTTTCAGTGATGGTTCCGCAGCAGGACCCCCAGCATGGCGTGATCCGCCTGGAGGTGGTGGAAAACAAGGTCGGGCGCCTGCGGGTCAACGGCTCACGCTACTATCTGCCCAGTCAGATCAAAAGTGAGGTTCCCTCCCTAGCTGAAGGCAGCGTCCCGGACATGAACCAGGTGAGCCAGGAGATCGTGGCCGTCAACCGTCTGGCAGACCGGCGGGTGACACCCGCGCTGCGTGCCGGATTGGAACCGGGTACCGTGGATATTGACTTGAACGTGGAGGACAAGCTGCCGCTGCACGGCTCCCTGGAGTTGAACAACCGCAACAGCCCCAACACCACCGCACTGCGGCTTAACGGTGCGCTGAGCTACGCCAATCTTTTCCAACTGGGCCAAACCCTGGGTGCCAATTTCCAGATTGCCCCGGAAAACACCGCGGACGCCAAGGTCTTCTCAGGCTATTACCTCGCGCGCGTCTCGGACCAATGGAGCCTGATGTTGCAGGGCACCAAGCAGGACAGTGATATTTCCACACTGGGAGGCTCGGCCGTTGGCGGGCGCGGCGACATTGTCGGCATCCGCGCGCTGCGCGACCTGCCCTCGTCGGCGAAGTTCTATCAGAACCTCAGCCTCGGCATGGACTACAAGGACATGAAGGAAGATCTGGTGATAGGCAAGAACACCATTTCCTCACCGATCCGCTACTTCCCGCTCTGTGTGAACTACGGGGCCGCATGGGTGGCCGACAAGAGTTTCACCGAGTTCAACAGCTCGCTCAACTTCCACCTGCGCGGCCTGGGCAGCCCGGGCAACGACTACGCCAACAAGCGCTACGGTGCGGACGGCAGTTATATCTATCTGCGCGCCGACCTCGCCCACACCCACGATCTCAGTGGTGGCTCACAGGTGTATGGCAAGATCCAAGGTCAAATGGCCAACGAGCCGCTGGTCAACGGCGAGCAATTTTCCGGCGGTGGCATGGACACCGCACGCGGCTATCTCGAGGCCACCGCGCTGGGCGACAAAGGGATTTTCGGCACGCTTGAGCTGCGCAGCCCCTCGCTCATCGGTGCGCCTGACAAGAGCGGTGCCCGCTCCAACGAATGGCGCTTCCACGTGTTTGGCGATGCCGGGGTTCTGGGCATTTACGATGCCCTGCCATCCGTGCAGCGGCAGTATGACTTCGCCAGCATCGGCACGGGCACGCGCTTGAAAGTCCTGAACCATTACAACGGCTCCTTGGACGTCGCCATGCCGCTAGTCGCACAACCCGACGCCCCGCGCGGGGACGTCCGTGTCATCTTCCGCGGCTGGGCCGAATTCTAACATCAAATCATTCTCCCCTTACCCCATGAAACATCGCTCCCTGATCACACTGCTCGGCATGCTCGCCCTGGCCGGAAGCCTGCACGCGCAGGACGCCTGGTGGAACCCCGCCTGGACCCAGCGCCAGAAAATCACCCTGGACACCGGCGCCAACGCCGCCGCCCTCACCGAGTCTGCGGGCCCGACCACCGTGCTGGTGCGCCTCTCAGACTCCAACTTCCAGTTTTCCTCCGCCCGCGATGACGGCAGCGACCTGCGCTTCCTTGCCGCCGACGGCAAGACGGTGTTGCCCCACCAGATCGAGAGTTATGACAACCTGCTCAACGAAGCGTCCATCTGGGTCAGGCTGCCCGAGGTGAAGGCCGGGGCCAAGGACAGCCTCTACGTCTATTTCGGCAATGCGGATGCCGCCATGCCCGCAGGGCCCAAGCCCACCGATGTTTTCGACAGCGACACGGTGCTTGACTATCACTTCGCCGGGCGCGCCGGAGTGCCGGCCGATGCCACCGCCAATGGCAACAACGCCGAAACCACCGCCACCACCGGAAGCTCGCTCATCGGCAACGGGCTACGTTTGTTAGGAAACGCGCCCATCACCATCCCCAAGTCCGCCACCCTCAAGTGGCAGGCAGGCCAGACCCTAAGCATCTCCACCTGGTTCAAGCCTTCCCAGCTCCAGCCCAATGCCGTGCTCCTCAGCCGTGCCGATGGCACATCCTCGGTGCGTTTGCTGCTCGACCAAGGCGTGCCAAGCGTGGAAGTCGCCTCAGGCGGCAGCCCGCAGCGCAGCCCCGCGGGCGCCCCTGTGGCCGCCGCGTCATGGAACCATCTCGTGCTGGTGGCTGATGGTAAAACCCTCAAGCTCTTCCTTAACGGAGCCCCTTACACCAGCCTCGAGGCTGCCCTGCCCGCGCTGGACACCCCACTGACCCTCGGTGGCCTTGCCACCGAAAGCTCCGACACCGCCGCCTTCACCGGGGAACTCGACGAGTTCTCCATCGCCAAGGCCGTGCGTTCCGCCGCATGGATCAAGCTCGCCTCTGTCAACCAGGGAGCCAGCGACGCCTCCCAGCGCAGCGTCTCACTGGCCAAGGTCGAAGGCGAGGCCGCCAAGGCCCAGAGCAAGTTCAGCGAGCACCTTTCCTTGTTCCGTGACATCGCGGGCAACATGATGTTTGACGGCTGGATCGCGGTGGGCATCTGCGCGGTGATGATCGTGGTGGGCTGGACGGTGGCCATCCGCAAGTTCATCTATCTCAACTCGATTGAAAAGGGCACCCGGATATTCCTCAAACAGTGGAAGAGCCTGTCAACCGACCTCACCGCGCTCAACCCGGACGACAGCACGAGTGTGAGCAGCCTCGGCGGGCAGGTGGACCCGGAGGAGCAGGACCTCGTCGAAACCTCGCCGCTGTACCACATCTATCAAATCGGGTCGGAGGAAATCCGCCACCGCCTCGACAAGGACAACAACCGGGTGGACGGGCTGACGGGCCGCTCCATCCAGGCCATCCGCGCCAGTCTGGACGCTGGGCTCGTGCATGAGAGCCACCGCCTCTCGGACGGGCTGATCTATCTGACCATCAGCGTCGCGGGCGGCCCATACGTTGGGTTGTTAGGAACCGTGGTGGGCGTCATGATCACCTTCGCCATCATCGCGCGCTCCGGCGAGGTCAATGTCAACTCCATCGCCCCCGGCATCGCCTCCGCGCTGCTGGCCACCGTGGTGGGCCTGATCGTGGCCATACCGGCACTCTTCATTTACAGCTACCTCAACGGCCGCATCAAGAACTCCCTGGCCCTGATGCAGGTCTTCATCGACGAGTTCGTGGCCAAAATGGCCGAGTTCTACCGCCCGGCACAGGAAGCCGATCAGAACCATGGCAAGCACTGAGAACATGAGCCCGCTTCCATCCACCGCCCCAACACAAGCCGCGGGATACGTGGGAATGACGCGATCCACACCAACATCTAACCAGTAACATCCAACTCCATCATGGCCTCTGCTGACGAAAAAACCTTCGATGACATCAACGTCACGCCGATGGTGGACCTCTATCTGGTTCTGCTGCTCATTTTCATCATCATGACCACTGCCAGCGTGCAGGGCGTGAAGGTCAACCTGCCGAGCGCGAGCAAGGCCGCCGCGCCAAAGCTCGATGCGCCCAAGACCCAGGCCATCACCATTGATCCCGAAGGACGCATCCGCCTCAACAACCTGCCCGTCACACTGCCCGAACTGGAAAGCAAGCTGGGTCAGATCAAATCCGCCACGCCTGATGTGCCGGTGATCGTGCGCGGCGACCGCGCCAGCCAATACCAGGGCATCATGGACGTGCTCGACGTGCTGGGACGCCTGGGCATCAACCAGATCGGACTGGCCACCCAGCCAGCTAACAACGGCAAATAACAAGCGACCCCAACTCCCATGCACCCCAAAGCGAAAACTCCGCCCAAAACCGACAAGAGCCGGGTCATCATCGGCATTCTTCTCACGCTGGTTCTGGCGGGTGGTGTCATCTCTTTCCTTACGGCCACCGGAACCAACCATCATCCGATGACCAAAAATTCCGAGGTGATATCCATCACCTTGCCCCCGCCACCCCTTCCTCC